>ERZ779889.693-NODE-693-length-40529-cov-3.724737_pt1 | contig 40529 bp, 30 predicted proteins | sample MGYA00511030_ERZ779889 | MGnify/ENA primary metagenome ERZ779889 (study PRJEB29588, sample SAMEA2160616) | human gut metagenome | biome: human gut; feature: human-associated habitat; material: faeces | place: Denmark | collected 2008/2010 ... | reverse complement strand
AACGGATTTATCTGGACCGAGAGCTTTCTTTAGTGAAGTTTAGTTCAATAGTGGGGACAAATACGGAACTATAATAATTGACATAAAAAGAGGCATCCGCTCATTACGAGGGATGCCTCTTCCGATTGTTCGCCTTATGTATAAAATGAATATTCGGCGCTTAGCGTAACTTTATTATCACCTATTTTTTCAAGCAATATCTTTTACTCTATAGCTGACTTAATCGTTACAGGCAGTTCGATGACTACATGGCCTTCATTGCTGTCAGGATCGAACGCGTGACCGAACTTGTCTTTGTAAGTGAGGCGCATGATGCAGTTCACGGTCTTGCCCTTACCCGGATCAGACTGAGCAGCGTCGTTCACCTTGAAGTTGATGGTAGCCACATAGTTGTTATGAGTGATTTCAGGAATGAAGTACTCATTGACAACGCTTTCGTCGATGGTCTTGCCGTCATTGCCCACAGTGCCGTACAATACGACTTCTGCACCTTCAGCCGGAAGTGATTTGAATGTCTCGCGGATGTCAGTCAACGTAGCATTGTACAATTGATCTACGGGGCTTGTGCCTTGGATATTGTCAGACGTTACCTTGCTATCCTTGCGATATGTCAAGACATTGCCCTTGAAGTTCTTCGTCCAACTCCACTCTTGTACGTCGTAAACGCAAACATACTTGAATGCGTAGTCAGTGTTTTCAACTTCCACTTCGTCGGTCACGTAGCTTCTACCGTCATCGCTCAGTCTGTAGCTGATTTCACCATAGTTGTAACCTACGGTCAATGCGTGTTCTTTACCGTCGCTGATGAAGTCGGCACCAACACTCAAGTTGTAGCCGTCAGCAGCATTGTAAACCACTTCTACATCTTCGTATTCGCCTTCCTTCGCACCAGCCTGCGAGTCGGCAAACGTGAAGGTATAAGCCTCATCGAAATGGCCGGTCTTTTCGTCCTTCAGGCCATAGAATACGCTAGCCAAATCTTTGTCGCCCATTACATCGCCAGCTTCGCCGTTCCAGTCGAGGTAGCAAGTGTAGACATTGCCTTCGAACGGCTGTGCGGTCTTCGGTTTGAAGGCTTCCGGCATTGCAGTCGGCAGCGTCTTAGTCACGTTGACAGTCAAGGTGTACAATACATTCTTAGAAGCATCACGGAAGGTGTAAACGCCTTTGTACGTGTAGTTATCAATCAAGTCTTTAGCATCTTGCGTAAACGCAGCCTCAATCTGAGCCACTTTCTCCCAATCGGAAGCGTTGTTCGTCGGGTCGAGCAGATTGCCCTTGCTATCATAGAAGTTGAGCTTGAAGGCATCGCCTGTCAGCTCGCCATAAGTTGTACCATTGAGGTTGACTCCTTCGAATGTGGCATCCCACTTGGATGTTGAATTGTCGATGTTTGCTGCAATCTTACTGAATGCTTCAGCCATCGGACGCTTGTCGGATACCATTTCGGTCTGAACTACATTAGCTTCGATGAAAGTCTCCCAGCTCATAGAAGAAGCAGCTTGACCAATCTGTACATAGAACGAACGTCCATCCGGGTCAACGAGTGTACCGTTAGAGTTCACAGCATAAACACGGAAACCGATAATGTCGTTCACGTTCTTGTTGATGGTGATTTCAGCCTTGCCGCCGGTCTCTGCCACGTCATACATCTTATCAATGCCTACGATGTTCGGCTCAATAGCATCCCAAGCCAATTCTTCAGACTGGTTGTCTTTACCATCGAGGAAGCCGCGGTCAACCACTACGTAGAAGTGAGTAGCAGTCTTCATTACCTCGTCACTCAGTTGGATAGTGAACGGTTTGAAAGCTTCCACATTCAACGGTTTGTAAGAGTGTCTATCATCGCCTTCTTCCACATTTTTCTTTGCTCCTTCAAAGATAGGTTCGTCAGCCACACCGCTAGTCCAGACATATTCTTTTGCGTCTTTGTCTACCAAATCAAAGCCAGTAGCACGGTTTTGAATAGTATTTACATTTTTATCGTTAACAGTGAAAGCAAGTGTACTGTTTGTCTCGTCGTTTGGCAAACCAAAGGTCAGTTGATATTCGGAAACAACGTTTCTCACAACATCTTTCATCGTATTGTCTTTGATGCCTACGGCAAACAGACGGTTTTTCGGATCATCCGACGGTTTTTCACCGGCCAGCTGCGTTGCAGCAGTGAACTTCGCTTCATCATACGGGTTGTTGATAGAAACAGCCACTTCGAAGAGACCGTTGCCCGTACCCACTGCGCTGCGAGTCAGCACGCCTTCAAACGGCTTGATGGTGGCAGTAACGATGCCTTGTGCAACCAAGTCGTTGCCTTCGCTGTCGATAAACTGCAGGTCACTGTCATTGATAGTGGCATTAGCCGGAGAAACGCGGATGAGGAACTTGGTCGTGCGGTTGATGCGCTCGCCTTCCGTAAAGGTCACAGGATTGTCCACTACGCCTTCGCCGAACGTCCAGCTACGGACAGCTTTGGCAGAAAGCAGCGTCAATTCACTGTCTTTCCATATATCTTGTACGCCTTCCACTGCGTCATATCCAGTGCCGACAACCAATGAAACATGAGTTACACCTCTAGCGATGGCGGTAGAAAGCACTTCCAAATTGCTGTTGATATCATTGATGTCAGAAATGATGCCCGGAAGGGTTTCTTCATTCAACTTCTTGATGTCTTCAGCCACTTGGGCCACTTCTTCAGGAGTTGCATACTTCAAAGCATCAACTGTCTCTTTAAGAGCAGCCAAGTCAGCCTGTGTTTTCTCTATGTCGGCTTTGTTTGCATCCACATTTTCTTGGACAGCAGCAATTTGATTGTCTGTATATTCCTTCAAAGTCTTTTCTTGGGCAGCAATGGCAGCTTCCAACTTAGCAATTTTCTCAGCATTTTCTTTGATAGCAGCAGCATTGGCAGCTATTTCGTCGGCATTGCCTTTGATTTGAGTGAAAGCACTTTCAATGTTTGCCGTATTGTCAGACACGGCTAAAGACAATTCTCCTATTTTCTTGGCGTTTTCTGCAATATTAAGCTCAGCCTCTGCAAAGTTGGTATTCAACTCTTGAAGAGCATTGTCCAATTTAGAAATTTCTTTTGAAGAAGTAGCCTGATAAGCTTCCAACGACTCGATTTGCTTTTGAATACCAGCAATATCCAATTTCACAGCAGCAATAGCCTCCTGATTGGCCTTGATATTTTCAGCATTAGTTGAAATGCCTTCTTTATTTGCATCGATTTCTCCTTGCAGATTCTTAACTCCGTTCTCAATCAATGCTTGCAGCTCTGCTTTTGCATTGTTCAAGTTTGTCATTACCTCTGCAATGGCTTCCTCCTGTGCTTTTAAAGCGGCTTCTTTTGCGGCTTCAGCTTCTGCAATAGCTGTCTGCTCGGCCTTCTCTGCTGCATCTTGTGCATTGTCAGCTGCAGTTTGCGCAGCTTGTGCTGCAGTTTGCGCAGCCGTAATGTCTTCTTGCAATCCTGTTTGAGCACCCTGCAAGCTGGAGATGGAACTTTCCACAGCCGAGAGTTGTTCCTCCAGGCTGGATTGGAGAGTCGCATCCTGATTGCGAAGCTCGTCAATGTCGTCATCGTAATCTTTACATGACGTCGCAATAACTCCTGAAGAGAGCAAAGCAGCACTGAACAGGAGCGCGTTCATAAACTTTTTGTTCATAATACTAAAACTTTAAATTTAAAGATTAATAAAACATTTATTGTTTGTTCTCTTTTCTAGTCTTCCAAGGCCTCGTGGTGCACATTTGCAAAGTGGTTGGGAGTGATACCTTCATAGCGTTTAAACGAGGCATAGAAGGTGCTCTTCGACGCAAAACCGCACACATAAGGGATGTCTTTCAGCTTACAAATGCCACGGCGCAGCATTTCTTTGGCATACTGCACACGATACCAGTTGATTAGTGTCTTCAAATTGCAGCCAAACATTTCATTCACCGTGTTCGACAAGTAGGTAGTATTTGTCCCCACTACGAGACACTTTTTGCTAACTCATTGACCGGCTTTGCATTGGAAACACGGAATTAAAGGGGAAGTGGCGAACAGGTGACGATGTTTGAACGAGACTCCTCTCTAAACGTCACACAAAATCGTTTAAAACGTATATCTTTTTCAACTCATGGGAGCGGGATTGACGCATTCGCATCGTGTTAACGCCTTGATTATATAACACAAACGAAGCTACAATTATAAAAAACATCTTGGAAAGCATACATATTTCACATTGCACACAACGCCTCGAAAAAGAGGACGAAACAGTGACGAGTTTTGAAGCAAATCGGTCGTTCGCATGTTTTCTTACACTATTTGGGCGCTTGTTGATTTCTAAATGGCAAAGCCTGTTCAACACACAAACCAAATATCGCATCAAAGACCAGCAAGCGGTTGAAGTTTATAAACACTACGACAACGGAAACAAAAGGCAAGCACCCAAGAAACTTCGCCCGAAGGAGAAAACGAGTGGGAGAAAAGCACTATCTTTGTACACTCGATAGAAAAGAAATACAATACACACATGATAGTTTGCATAGCCGAAAAACCGAGTGTTGCCCGAGAAATAGCTGACATCCTAGGAGCACATAGCCGTCATGAAGGATATTTGGAAGGGAACGGTTACCAAGTGACTTGGACATTCGGACATCTCTGTACTCTCAAAGAACCCCACGAATATACTCCCACATGGAAGGCTTGGAGCTTGGGCAGCTTGCCCATGATTCCACCTCGCTTTGGCATCAAACTAATAGCCGACCCGGGAGTAGAAAAACAGTTCAAGATTATCGAGAGACTGATGCAAGCTGCCGACAGCATCATCAACTGTGGAGATGCCGGCCAAGAAGGAGAACTCATCCAACGCTGGGTAATGCAGAAAGCAGGTGCCAGATGCCCGGTGAAGCGTCTGTGGATTTCATCCCTGACAGAGGAATCCATCCGCGAAGGCTTTGCCCACTTGAAAGACCAAGAAGAATTTCAACCACTCTACGAAGCCGGCCTTTCACGCGCCATCGGCGACTGGATGCTGGGCATGAACGCCACACGGCTCTACACGTTGAAATATGGACAAAACCGGCAAGTGCTCTCCATCGGCCGTGTGCAAACCCCCACCTTGGCGCTCATCGTAAACCGCCAACTGGAAATCGAACATTTCATTCCAAAACAATATTGGGAACTGAAGACAACCTACCGCGGTACGCTCTTCTCTGCCATCGTGCGCAAAAGCGATGAAGAGCTGGCCGAGGAGGAGGCCAAAGAAAAGGAAAATCCGCAAGCCAAGAAAAAAGCCCGCAAAGAAGACGCCAACCGGGGGATTCCTCCCATCATGGACGAACAAACCGGCAACGCACTGCTAGAACGCATCAAAGACCAACCTTTCACCGTGACCGAAGTCGCCAAGAAAAACGGGACGGAAGCTCCTCCCCGCCTCTTCGACCTCACTTCGCTCCAAGTGGAATGCAACAAGAAATATGCCTTCTCGGCCGACGACACCTTGCGTACCATCCAATCGCTCTATGAAAAAAAGGTGACCACCTATCCGCGTGTTGACACCACATTCTTAAGCGAGGACATCTATCCCAAATGTCCCAACATCCTCAAAGGACTGACCGACTACCACATATTTACAGCTCCCCTGGAAGGCCAAAAGCTAAACAAATCCAAAAAGGTGTTTGACAATTCGAAAGTGACCGACCACCATGCCATCATCCCGACCGGTGTGCCACCTACCAACCTGACCGACATGGAACGCCGCGTGTTCGACCTTGTGGCACGCCGCTTCATTGCCGTGTTCTATCCCGACTGCAAATTTTCCACCACGACTGTATTTGGAGAAACCGGAGGCATCGAATTCAAAGTGACAGGACGGCAAATACTGGACCAAGGTTGGCGTGTGTTGTTCAACAAAGAAACGGCTACACCCGATGACAACGACAAAAACAGTGACGACGAACGCACCCTGCCAGCCTTCGCAAAAGGTGAAAGCGGACCACACGTGCCCGAACTGAATGAAAAATGGACACAACCGCCCAAACCTTACACAGAGGCCACCCTGCTCCGCGCAATGGAAACAGCGGGCAAACTGGTAGACAACGACGAACTGCGCGACGCCTTGAAGGAAAATGGCATCGGGCGTCCGTCTACACGCGCTGCCATCATCGAAACACTATTTAAACGCCGCTACATACGTAAGGAGAAAAAGAACCTTATCGCCACGTCTACAGGCATCGAACTAATCGGCCTCATCCATGAAGAACTGTTGAAATCGGCAGAACTGACAGGCATCTGGGAAAAGAAACTGCGCGAGATTGAACGCCGCAGTTACGACCCTCGCCAATTCCTCGAAGAACTCAAGCAAATGGTGGCAGACATTGTGCACAAAGTGCTCAGCGACAACACCAACCGACGAGTCTCCACCCAGGAAAACATTGTAGAAGTGGTAGAAAAGGGAGTGAAACGCCGCGCCGCAGCCAAACAAAAGAAAGCGAAAGCCACGCCACGCCCTGTGTTTGAAGGCCAACCCTGCCCGCTCTGTGGCAAAGGACACATCATCAAAGGCAAGACAGCCTATGGTTGCTCGGAATGGAAAAACGGGTGCACCTTCCGCCAGGCATTCGACGAAAGCAAGTAAAAAAGAAACAGAAAACCAGATTCTGCCCTGCACCCATAGCCCGCCGGCCTTTGAAGCGCGAGCACGCTCAATCGTCATTGAGCAACATCAGCTCATTGCGTGCCGATGAATTACCTGCCTTGGCGGCCTCACGGAAACACTCGATGGCATTGCGGCGACTGGCCGTCACACCGTAGCCGTTCTGATAACATTTCCCCAGATAATAGATGGCCGGCGCATACCCCTGTTCTGCCGAGCGGCGGAAGTTGGCATAAGCCCGGCTATAGTCGCGCTTCACACCGTCGCCATTCATATACAACAAACCCAAATTATATTGCGCGCGCTTGTTGTTCTGGGCAGCCGCCTGCGACAGCCAACGGTAAGCCTCCTTATAATCCACCTTCGTGTCTATCAGGCCATAATAGTAACACCGCCCCAAGCGATATTGGGCATCACCATCGCCATTGGTGGCAGCTTTCACATACCAATCGCGCGCCACAGAGAAATCCCTCACACAGCCACGCCCCGTCTCATAATAGTTGCCCATCTTATATTGAGCCTTGGCATAACCCATTTCGGCCGCCCGGCAAAAATTGCCAAACGCCTTGTCGACATCGACTTTCCACCCCTCGGCTTCTGTTTCATAGAGTATGCCCAACATGTAGTAAGCCGCAGAAATACTGTCAGACGCAGCCTTTTCAAAATAACCCACAGCCTTGGAAAGACTACACGGCACACCCTCGCCATCCTTGTAGCAACAACCCAGGTAGAAACTTGCCATCGGATAGCCTTTCTCTGCCGCCAAACGATACCACGCTGCAGCCTGCCGGGCATCCCGGTGTACCCCATGCCCGTAGTAATAGCAACGCCCGATGCTGTATTCGGCCACCGTATTGCCCTGCTCGGCCGCTTTGTAAAACCAGCGATAGGCTTTGCCGTAATCTCGGGGAGTGCCGTAACCGAAATAATAACAGTTGCCCAAGGCCAGGAACGCCGAGGGAGACTCGTAGTGCACAGCACGCCTATACCAGCGGAAAGCAGCCATCGGATGCCGCGCCAACAAGGCTTTCTGCGCTTGCTTCATGCAGAAATTCAGCGAATCTTCAGCCGTGAGCATCTTCGTTTGTTCTTTGTCTTGAGCCCATAACCGGCCTGTCCCCATAAAAAACATGATGAGAGACACAATAGCATACGTCAGTGTTTTCATAAACATTCCTCCTTTCCTGAGCTTCGATTTAGTTGTATCCAAAAATAATACTTATTTAGCATTATTTCAAGAAAAAAAGTATGTTTATAAACATTTCAGCTCTTCTGGAAGATAAGTGCTCCGTATACGCCAATCGGCGGGATAGAGATTGTTGGCACGATTGCCCAGTTGCTTGGCAAACCCCAAAGGAACACCCCGGTAGGCCACCAGCACATAGCCTCGCGGCGTAGCCGGTGGCAACTGTAAAACCTCCTTGCGCAAATAGGCGATGGCCTGTGCATAATCAAGTTCGCAAACGGGAAACGCATCGGCGCATGCCGTTGTCATGGCCAACGCATGTGAAGGCTGGCAATCCTTCCCCTTCAGCTCACCAACCAGCACCCCGGCCGAAACGACACGCAGATGTTGCCGTAACAAATCAGACATTTCCTTATGTTGCAAAGATACAGCCGTCACCCGTTCACCGTCGCAGCTCCAGTCCCAGGCCTCCGGGCTACGCAACCAGGTGCGGACTCCAGCAGGGACGACAGGCATCTTGGCCCTACGCTCTTTCTTCTTCCGCCGTGCAGGAAGCTCCATGTCGCCGTCGGGCTTACGCAAAACAGCCAGGAAGAAGCCTTCACCGGCCGTGCGGTGAGGCAGGAAACGATAAACAGGCAGACCTTGCCCCGAAAGGTCTGAAGTGATGCACCAATCCGGAGACACGGGCACTTCGAGCGGTTCGGCCCCCAACTCATCGCGCAACCAGGCCACATTGGCTTCGTCTTCATATATATTATAGGTACAGGTACTATATATAATGAGGCCGCCGGGCTTCAGGCAGGGCCAAATGTCAGTCAGTATCCGGCGTTGGCGTTGCCAGCAAAGCGCCACGTTGTCCGTGCTCCATTCATCCACAGACACGGCATCCTTACGAAACATGCCTTCGCCCGAACAGGGAACATCGGTCAGGATGACATCAAACAGATGGGTCAGCGGAGCAAAATCGGCAGGGTCGTTGTTTGTCACCACCACGTCGGGGTGTCCCCACTTCACCAGATTTTCAGCCAACACACCGACACGGGAACGCATCACTTCGTTGCTCACCAGCAGACTGCCTTCGGGCAAGAGCGAACGGACATGGGTGGACTTTCCGCCCGGAGCGGCACAGAGGTCGAGCGCCACGACCGGACGGTCGACATAGCGACGCAACGCCTGCTCCACAAACATGGACGAGGCTTCCTGCACGTAGTAGCATCCGGCATGAAACAAGGGGTCGAGCGTAAACGTGGGGCGCTCTGGCACGTAATAGCCGTTTGAGGCCCAAGGCACGGGCGTCAGCCGCACGGGCGAAACAGCGGGGTCAACAGCCGGCTTTCCGGGATTCAGCCGCAGACTGACAACAGGGTCTTCCTGCAAGGCTTTTTCAAAAGCAGCATAGCCTTCGCCGCCCAGCAGGCTGCGGGTGTAAGTAATAAACGCTTCGGGTAGATTCATGTTCTGAAGATTGTTTGACTTCTGCAAAAGTAGGCAAAATCTTTGATTTATACACCCCAGGAGCGGAAAGGAAGGTAGCCGACCACGGAAAGGAATCCGCCCGACCACGGAAAGGAAGGTAAGGTCGGCCGGAAAGGAAGCCGTGGCCGAGCCCCCTTCAGAAGCATGAAAAAGGAGCCCCGACCAGGCGCAAACGGCCGCATGTCCAAATCTTTATCTACGAAAAAGGATAACAGCACTTAGCTTTTCTCATCGTTAAATCATATCTTTGCAACGAGATTTTTCTACTTAAAAACGACAGCCCCACAAGTGAAACCAAACGTACGAACCGTCAGACAGACATCAACCGCCAAAGAAAAGGCCATCGAACTGTTCAACCAGCACTTCAATCATCTGGTGCTCTACGTGAACCAGTATACGCATGACATCAACGTGTCTGAAGACATCGTGCAAGACCTCTTTGCCCGGCTGTGGGAACAGGGGAAACTCCCCACCAGCACCATAGCCTTCCTATACATCTGTGCCAGAAATGATGTGCTCAACTACGTGCGCGACCATCACGAACACGTGCCGCTCGACAACGTACAAGATTTTGGAGTAAAAGAAAAAAGCATCGAAGACGTAATGATGCACATGGAACACCTCGAAGAAATCCGCCAAGCCATCGACAGGCTGCCGCCTCAATGTCAGACCGTGTTGCGCAAAATCTACTACGAAAACAAGCACTACGCCGAGGTGGCCGCAGAAATGGGCATTTCGACCAACACAGTCAAGACGCATGTCTATCTTGCCATCAAGACATTGAAAAAGAATTTCACAGTCTACTTGTTGCTGTTCGTGGCATAACATGAACATTCCCTCCACAAGGCTTCTTTCCAGAAGTCATGCGAAGGGAATGCAACATACGAGTCCGCAAGACTCAGCTCATCGGTTATTTTTTTGCATGCTCCCTGCCTATTTTTATCAAATCTTGCGGCGAACGCGCACCGGTAAAACTGTAGACCACCTCTCCATTTGCATCCAAAATAAGCATAGTCGGATAGACTTTCACATTATACCGTTTCGCCAGCTCGATGCCCTCCCCTTTTTCCATGTCGCATTTGTAAGACACGTAGAAGGGATTAAACACGTCGCCCACATCTTTCCGTGTAAACACCAGACTAGACATCATGCGGCAAGGTCCGCACCATGTGGTGTAACAATCCATGAACACCAGCTTCCCCTCTTTTTTGGCTTGAGCCAAAATTTCATTAAACGAACCATGAGCAAACTGAATGCCTTCACCGCGGGCCAACTGGCGGGCAAACATCGAGAGGCTCTTCCCGGCAGAGGTTTCTGTCCCCTCACGTCCGGCAGCTTTTTCCAGATAAGCCACCAGACGGGCCTTGTCGGCTTCTGAAAGGTCGGGGAAATCGAAACTCATCTCCACATTGGCACGATAAAATCTCAGATAATGCCCATGAGACTCCATGTAGTCCAGCAAAGCCGGATAGTTTTTCTCTCCACGCAAGTTTGCAATGTGCAACAACACACGGCTCACACACGTGTCGGGCAACTGTGCCTCATCGAGCGTGCCGGCATAAGAATCGAGCATGGACTTGTCGTAAGAAAGGCCGCCCGTGGCATAGCGCATGATGTCGCTACATACAAGCGACTCGATATATGTGTCGACCACCTTTGCTCCCAAACTATCGACAAAAAGCTGTTTATGGCTGATGAGGTAAGGATACAGCTTGCTCTCCCTGTTGGGAATGGCCAGGCGGGCGAGCATCCATCCATCTTTCCCGGCCAATTCGGCAGGCTGCATGTAGTTCAGGTATTCTTTGCCCACCACTGTAAACATGGAATCCTCTCCCGCAACATGCAGCGCTTTCAGATAGCGGGCTAAAGTAGACTTGGAATGGTCGCCTGCGGCATACAGGCGCGCAGTTCCCCGCAACGACGTGCTGTCTGAAAGAGCCATCTCCACTTGGTGGCGAAACTCGGGAAGTTTCGATCCGCCCACGATGCGCTGTACGATATTCCCGTCTGCATCAAGAATCAGATAGTGGGCAAAAGTCTTCACATGGTATTTCTGTGCCAATTCGTTGCCTCGCCCCGTCACCATGTCCATCCAAAGGTTGACAAAACGCGCGTTCATGAAATCGCAAAACTTCTGATCGCTGAAAACATACTTGTTCATACCGTGACAAGGCACAGCCCAATCTGCAAAGCAATTGAAGAAAACGAGTTTGCCTTCAGCCTTGGCTTGTCTAAGGGCTTCATCATAGTCATAGACATAGTTCATTTTTACGTCAGCTTTCACGGCATCTCCGTAGACACTTTTGCCAGGCTGTGCCAGGGAAACGGATGTCCCTACCCCCAAGAAGGCAAGCACGAGAGCTATTTGTTTCAAAGTTTTCATAAAATATTTGTTTAATGAATAGCAATATTTCATTCTGGAACATCCGTTGTCAGTCTGCATCTTTCACACAACGCACACTGTAAAGCATCGGATGGAAGTTATTCGTCAGCCGGGTAGTTCCACGCCAAACGGCAGAAGAATATATGGCAACCTGACGCACGACACCTTCTTCTATAAGCAATCCCGACTCATCGTCTTGACCTTCTAAAGTCTGCTCGGCATCACACCAGAAGTAGCCACACTCGGATTTTTTAATGTAAGTCATGGTAGTAGTGGATGACTCGTAGGCTTCACATCCGCCGAAGAGAGCCTCAAAGCCGCTTCCTCCTCCGGCCTTCAGGCAATCGCCCACACCTTCGCCACGCCATGCGTTCATATGTTCAAGTTCTGAAGGAGGCATTCCCAAGGCAGCTTCCAACTTCATCCAGTCGTCGTCGGTGGGCAGCCGCCAGCCATCGGGCACGGCTGCACGTGCTCCGTCGAGCGAATAAAGAAAACCATATGTTGGATAGTAGCCTCCATTCTCTTCTTCAGCAGCCAGCATGGCCTCGCGCCCTATGTTCAAATAGGCCTCGGCCTTGGCCTCATCCAGTGCGACAACCAACGCGTCGTGAAACTCCGGGCTGCGATTGTTGATATACCCCAACACGTCATCTTCACTATAATACGGGCTTTTCATGTCTATATACATCTTAAGAAAGTCTTTAGACGTAGCGTCTATTTGATCGCCCATCTCTTCGAGTTTGGCGTAAGCTATTTCTTTCCATTGTTCGTCGGAAAGCTCCACTTCATCCTTGGCTGGCATTTCGAGAAATTCCTGCCCATAGGTGTAGCACCCGTCGGCACCGCCTTGAGGAAGGAAATAAGCCAAGTTTTCGGCCATCCAAATTTGGTCGCCCACTTGGATGCACTTGTAGACATGGCCGTCTCTCACATCCGTGAAATCGGCAGCAGGTTTCACTTGAGAAAGGTCGACGACGGTGCCCGGATGGTCATCATCGTTGCATGCTGCAGTTGCCAGGCAACAGAGCAACATGCCCATCAGTTTATGCAGTTTCAGTTTCAACATAATCTTTACTTGTTTTTTGTCCATCAGATTTCTACTCCCAGTTCGCCTTCAATATAGTCTACCAGGATTTCATATTTCTCCATCACCAGTTCGGCGCCTCCATAACGGTTGACAAACTCCTCCTTTCCTATCTCCAACATCGTGTCGACAAAAAAGCTCAGATCTTCATCTACCGTTTTTGGCGAATATACTTTTGTTGAATTAGTCCAGCCGGAAATGAAGCCAAAACGACCGATATCAGCCAACATCTCGGCACGCATGTCTTCAAACTCTTCGATTGAAGCAAACAACCCTGAAGCCATACAGTTGTTCACGGTTCGTTCCTCAAAACAAGTGTTCACGGAGAAGGCCGTGTATCCATCGGTTTCTGTCATCCAGCGGCAGGTGACACCTAGACCATCGTTGCTGCCGTCATTCACCCAATGACGGTTGTAATAGTTGTCAGTACTTGAAACAGCACCGAAACGGGCTATCAAGTTGGCATCTGACAAAACACGGCTCTTAACCATCGAACGCAAAATGATGGTGCTCAGCTCTTCCATCTCTTCAGAAGCATATCCTGCGATCTGCGCAATGACCAGCGTACGGAAGTTGTTCAAGTAATTAGGTTTTTCGATGGTTCCTGTTGAGAGCTCAGCCACCCTCACCGTGTCTGTCAGGAACATGCAGAAAGGACGCATTGCGCCTGTTGCTTTTTGCAGGAAATGCTCGGCAAAATCAAGCGCAGTGTTTTGCTGTTCGGGCGAATTCAAATACTCAAAACTATATTGTATCGAACCGTTGGAATGCGATGTAAATTCCCAATTCAGGTCAATAGTCTCATAGCGATAGATTGGATTCCCAGCAAAGTCATCCCCCACATAAGTGCGGGAAATCGTGTCGTTGAAGAAGACAGACACGCCATAATCCCGATACAGCTCATAGCGGCGATGTTGGATGGGGTCAGCCCCATCTTCAATGACATAGGGCGAAGAAAAGTCTATCTGGTTAGATAACTTCTCACTGTCGTCACAGGCCACAAACAAGGCAGCCAAGACGCATATCAAAAAGTAGACAGGTTTCATCATGTTTCTTTCTTTTTAAACAGTTTATTCTTATTCGGACGACAGAGGTTCGCGTTCCTCACGTGGATTGTTTTCCATCGGCACATTGTCAAACTCAAGCACCGTGGAAGGAATGGCAAACGTGTAGGCAGCATCGTGCTCCTCCAGCTTGTAAAGCTCTGTATAAAGATAAGCCGTGTTGTCCCCGATGGCATTGAACACATGCACTATCTGGCGGCTATATGGATATTTTTCACACACGGCATAACGGCGCAAGTCGAACCAACGATGCCCCTCAAAGCAGAGTTCCTTGCGGCGTTCATCCCTAATCTGGCGCACAAGTTCTTCTCCGCTATACGATTCGTCTTCATAGTTCTCGATGCGATGTGCACGCAATTCATTGAGCAACAGGCAAGCCTCTTGATCTTTTCCGCCCTGCATCGCACAAGCTTCAGCTTTGTTGAGATAGGCTTCTGCCACACGCAACGTAAAGACGTCTGAAACACGCGCACGTATGTTTCCACGCTCATACTTGTAGTTTAGCGAAATGCTGTCGTTTGAAGCGATGCCGAAGAAACATTCGCCGCGAAGGTCGTCCTCGGCATACATGTCACGCAATTCCTTCGTGACACAAAAATCTCCGGCACGGCCGGTAAAAATACCCGTAGGAGCCAAGTTATTTGAACCTTGAGAGAAAATCAGCTCCGGGTTGGTGCTGGTCAAGAAAGGACTTGTGGAACTCAGCATGGAAAGCGATGCCAAACGTACAAGAGAACTCTCAAGCACCGCATCAGCCTTTTCTTCGGCTTTAGCATAGTCTTGCATGTAAAGATAAACGCGGCTCAACAATAAATCAACGGCTTCAAGCGAAGCACGATAATGACGATGGTCTTCTTTTTGCGGACTTTGCGTAAGATAGTCTTCTGCCACCAGTAAATCGGCCACCACCTGGTCGTATATTTCCTTGACTGTGGCACGTTGGAACTGCGTTGGCTTGTCCTTGTCGTGCTCCACATAAGGAGTCAATTTCAGAGGCACGCACAATTTTTCCTCACACGTGGCGGGTGCATAGGCATCGCCATAGAGGTTGGCCAGCACAAAGTAAAACCAACCGCGCAGGAAATGAGCCTCGCCTTGCACACGCAAATAAGCGGCTTGGTCTTCTTCCGTCTCATGAGGAAGCTGGGTGATTTCGTCGAGAATCACGTTGACATAGTTGATACGGGCATAAAGGTCTTTCCACGTGGTCACGTCAGTAGCCACACTCGTGCCGTTATAGTTAACGCCAACTTCCATCTGCCAAGCGAAATAGCCAAAGATTGGCCCCAAACATTGTTGCCAGCCATTGACATTGGAGGTATTTTCGCCTGTGGCCGAACCTAAGCCGGTATTGACATCGTCGTCGAGAATGTTGAAAAAGCCACATGAGCGGGTGCCGGATGGCCCACTGGAAATCTGCGAGCTGGGCATGTAGACACTGCCCAACAACACTTCATCCAAATCGGTCACGCTACTAGGAATGACCATGTCTTGCGAATAGGCTTCCAGGAAGTCGCTGCACGACGAACTTCCACACATCAGACCTGTGCATAAAAGGGCTATATAAATGTTCTTCATCATCTTTTTGTTTTTCTTGGTTTGTTTTTAAAACGAGACGTTCAACCCAAACGTATAAGCCGGGCGAGTCGAGAGATTCACGCCTGTAAAGCTAGCCTGCGTGGGATCTTGCCCATCAAGTTTACTGGAAGCCAGCGTGAACACATTGGTCACATTGAAACTTAAGCGCAAAGACTTCAGGAAAGTGGATGCCAGTTGCTGGGACGTGAAGTTATAGGAGAGCGTCAGGCTGCTCAGGCGCAAATAGTCGCCCGGCACAACGCGCAAGTCAGAATCATCATACATGTTCCACAAACTGTAAGCAAACTTGGGCACCCCCGATTGGGCAGCCGATACACCGCTGGACCAATGCAGGTTGTAGTCTGCATACGACGGGTCGCTAGGACTAATCAACACAGGAATGTCTGTATACTTCTCATCGCCCGGTTTCTGCCAACGATTGACAAACTCCTTACGCACGTTTTTATCGGAAGACACACCACGGATAACAGGTTCGTAGAGCGCAAAAAGACGTATCTTCGACCCGATACGGTAATTGAAATTCGTGTTCAAGGACAGCTGCTTCCATGTCAAGGTAGCATAAAGCGAACCTGTAAAATCCGGGTCACGATTGCCACTCTCCACCATCACTTGAGGCACGACCTCTGCCAGCGTCTTTCCTGCAAGCAAATGTTGACGGTCTTGGTAATCGTCAAACATAGGCACTCCCGTGTTCGGATTCAGCCCCAAGTATTTGTAAGAATAAAACGTTCCAATAGGCCGACCATCCACAATAGCAGTACCATTCAAATAGTTGTCAATGATATAGGTCTCGCTAGTATTGGTCTGCACCGTGTTGCTGGCATAAGAATAATTGGTGGATAGATAGAGCTTCCAATCCTTGTTGCGAATGGGATATCCAGATAGAGAAAAAGAGAAACCCTTGTTCTTGATATCTCCATTGTTCATGCGATAACTAGACACGCCATTGACCAAAGCCACATTGACGCTGGCGAAAGCATCGGTCGTGTATTTGTACCAAAAGTCTGTAGAGAAGAGCAAGCGCCCGTCGAAAAGGTTCAGGTCAAGCCCAATGTTATATTGGTCTGTTTGTTCCCAACGCAAATTGGGGTTAGGCAGACTGGCCACGGTCGAAGTGTTTTCACCGTAGAAAGCATCCATTGTGCCTTGATTGATAAGCAAGTTGGGCGTTTCGCCATCCAGCATGTTACCAGTCTTACCATAAGACAAACGCAAGCTCAGTTCTCCTAATTTGTCAGAAGTCGGGAAAAAAGTATCCTTTACGTTCCAACGTCCCGAAACCGACCAAACAGGCAAGAACTTTTCATTGCTACGGCTGCCAAACTTGTTTGAAGCATCGAAACGCCCGCTCAAGCTCACGGTAAAAAGATTGTAATAGGAATAAGCAGCCGTGAGATACCCACTCAACTGATTGGTCTTCCCGGCTGTGAGCGAACGATGCCCGGCAGCAAGCCATTCTTTGTAGAGCGGGAAATCATCGAGCGACTCGCTGTCCATCATGACATATTTCATGCCGCGGTCTTTGTAATATCCGCGCGTCTGGTCGGAAATGCCGTTCGAACGTGCCATGTTCACTTCATAACCGGCGGTAGAAGTAATCAAGTGTTGCTTGTCGTCGCCAAAAGACCAGTGCAGATTCGCCTGAAGGCGTCCCGTAAAGCTCTCGTTGATCGTGTTCGTCGTGTTATAAACGCCGCCATAGGGAAGTTCGCAATAGCCCGTTTCACCAGGAATCGGGACTTCGTCTGCCTCGCCATTTTTCAAAATCGCCACATAGTTGGTTTTTTCTCCGTACCATGTGGTCTGAAGGGTGGAGCTACGCGAATAAGAGGCAGCAGCCGTCAAGTCAACGATATCTTTCACTTTGTAGGTCAAGTCTACACTTGCCATGAACGTATTGCCCGAATACTCATCCGAGGTGTTATTCATCTCGTTGATGATGTTGTAGTCATACTGATTGTAGTGTTTGGAACCATCACCCACCGAAGAATACCCATGGTTCTTATAATAGTAAAGCGAACCATCTTCATTGTAGGCCGGGAGGGCGCGTGTGGTGTTATAAGCATAGTCGAGCACAGCGACATCCGAAGGCAAGTGGTTCTTTTTCTGGATATTGCCATTAAGACGAACGTTTGCCATCAAATCATGGGTGATGTTGGTCATGATGTTCATCGAAGCCGTATAACGGTCAACATACTCGGTCTTGATGGTTCCCGTCTCACTGGTATATCCAATCGAAGCATAATAACGCGTTGATTCACTTCCTCCCGATATACTCAACGTATGTTGTTGTGTCCAAGCATCTTGGGTAAGCAACTTAAACCAATCGGTATTTGTCGTTTCATAACGGGCACACTCGGCCAAAAACTCATCGTAAGTGATTTGCCCCGTCTGGTAGCGATAATATGCACCTTCATAGCCCACCATCGGCATACCGGAAGGAAAGACATAGTGCAGTTCGCAGAGGTCTTTGCCAAACGACATACGCTCCTGGGAGTTCATCAGGTTGATATTTCTGTCTGAATAGCGAGGACGCAGGGTAAACTTCGTGTTGTTGGCATAAGAAATTGACGGCGGACCGGGACGGCCTTTCTTTGTTGTCACCACAATGACACCATTGGAAGCCCGCGTACCATAAAGGGCCGTGGCCGAAGCATCCTTCAACACATCAATACGTTCAATATCTTGAGGATTGATACCAGCAATGGCATTGCCCACATAATTGATATAGTCCGGGTCGTTGAGCTGCTCCGTGCTCACATCGACAGGGTCTTGCAGAACAAAGCCGTCGAGCACCCATAACGGCTCCCGGTTACCGACGAGAGTCGATGTACCGCGCACGCGCAAACGCGCCGTAGCTCCCACCTCTCCGGAGTTTTGCATGAAAAGCAAATCTGGGATGCGCCCTTCAAGCGCCTGGTCTATCGTGGTCATGTTAGGCTCCAGAATGTCGTCCATCATCACCGACGTGACAGAACCTGTAAGATTGCCGCGCCGTTGGTCGTAATAGCCTATTTTCACAATCTCGTTCAGTTTCTGCGTATCTTCCCGAAGCACTACGCGCATGGGCTTGGATGTGGCTTCGACCACCTTTTCCTCAAACCCTATAAACCTGAATGTCAGTTTTGTCTTATTTCCCCCCCCCGGCACTTTCAGTTTGAAATGGCCGTTTATGTCGGTAATGCAACGGACATCTTCCGCTCCCTTCTGATGCCCAATGATGCTTACTCCGACCAAAGGCTCACCTGCCGCATCGACCACCACACCTTCCACTTCGCGCTCCGGCACATTCGCAGCGGAAATAACCACTGTCTGTCCATGCAAGGAAAAGGTGAAGCCATAAGGAGCGAGACACTGGCGCAATGCTTCTTCAAATGACTCGTCCTTGACAGATAACGACACGTCGTGAATATGGGAAATCTCGTCCACATTGTAAGAAATGCCATAATCGGTCTGCTGCACGATAGCCGCAATGGCTTCTTGCAGCGTGGCCTTTTTAACATTGACGGTCACCTTCTGATCCAAGGCTCCGCCATAAACTGCCGGAGAAAAGCAAAGCAGAAACAATCCTACACCAACAGGGCGCCAAAGACACAACCTGCCAGCTTTTTTCCGGAAAACCAATTGATGTTTCTTCATAAGATAAACGTTTTTAAGTTCTCAACTCTATATGGGTTTGTCATTTATGCAAGCTTATATAGATATCACGTTCTTGCACGCGATAGTCAATCTTTTGTGTAAAACGAAAGAGGTCGAGCACATCTTCCACGTGCTCACAACGGTGTGTGCGGGAATAGAAACGAAAAACAGATACCTCGTAGTCGTCGAAATAGATATTCACATCGTATTTCCGCTCCAAATCTGTCGCAATGTTCATAAGCATCTCATTGTTGAAACAAAACTTATAATCCCGCCAACACGTCACCTCATAAGCATCACCCCCGCTCCGGCCTTCCACAAAGCGGCTTCCATCATAAGCAAAGTAGTCGCCCGGCTGCATGGTCTTCACCCTGCGGTCGTGTCCAATCACATTCAACCGCCCCTCTTCAAGCATGATACGCCCCAGGGCGTCCTGGTTGTAAGATTTGATGTTGAACTTCGTACCGTAGACTCTGGCCTCCAGATGAGGAGCCTTGACAATAAACGGATGGTCGGCATCGGAAGCCACATCAAAATATGCTTCCCCATCCAAGTAGACTATACGGGCCAAACTATCTTTGAACGACACGGGAAAACGCAAGCGGGAATCCGAATTGAGCACCACTCGCGTCCCATCGACCAGCTCCACCTCGCACATCTGCCCACGCGGCACAACCAGCTCATTGAAACGCAAACTATCTGCCACGGCCGGTTGTCGTCCATCTCGTGTATAAGCCACACGGCCCGGCTCAATGCGGATGTGCACACCTTGATATTCCACATTGTAGACACTATCATCCAGTTTGTAGCTCAGCGACGGCTCAACCGTGAGCAAAGGTGCTTCATATTCGGTCGCAATATAGCGGTTGTTGCTTTTTTCCGTGCTCAAGGCCCACCACGATACACCCACAGCGACCAAAATCAAGACAGAAGCCGCAACAACCCAGCGTGTCCAGCGCACAACAGGACGCCGGTGTCGGGACTTGTCCATCGCAGCTACGAAGCGGTTCAAGTTTTTCTCACGACGAGCATCTAGATAGCGCAACAGGATGAGCTCTTTCTGGATTTCCGGCGAAGCATTCCATTCCTGCCACAAATCCTCATGGCTGCCTTCCCGCAACCAACGTTCGAAAGCCTCCTTCTCTTCAGCCGTCCACGACGTCTGCTCTTCCCAATCGGGCCTGTATGTATCTTTTTTACTCATTTCTCCAGTTTTTCACAAATGTTCGCTTATATAACACGACAAAACCTAAAGTTCATGAACAGGACCTGTAATCTTTAACATTGTTTTACACTTTCCAGGTTTAGACTTTGCCCAAAGAAAAGCCTCCAAGAGCGGAAAGGAGGGTAGCCGACCACGGATAGGAGTCCGTCCGAGCGCGGATAGGAGTCCGTCCGAGCGCGGAAAGGAAGGTAAGGTCGGCTACTGTCCAAGGCCGGAAAAACGGTCTTTCAAGGATAAAAAATCTGCCTACCTTTGCAACTATTCGGCAACTTGCCTGCGTCTAACACATAGAAACCAATAACGCATACATTTTATGAAAAAGATTATCTTCCTGCTTGCAGCCTGCCTGACACTGGCCGTGAGCACATTTGCCGACACGGCTAATGCCCGAAACACCATGACTGTGGAACTCCAAACAGCAAGCGACACGCTGGCCGCTTACGCACAGCAAAGCGAACAACTGGAAAAAGCCGAAGCTAAAATTGCAAGACTGGAAAAGAACTTGAAAGAATGGGAACAGAAAGACAACTGGTTTCATGGCCCGGTGGCCATCATGGGCACAATCCTCATCTTCGTCTTTCCGTTTGCCGTCGTCTTCTGCTGGTTCTATTTCCGCTCGAAAAACCGCCGCGCGAAATACCAGCTCATCAACAACATGATGGCTTCGGGGCAACAAAACGCCATGGAACTGTACAACTCCGTCATCAACGAAGACGGACGACAGAGCCGCAACCTGCTCCAACACGGCATCCGCATGACGTTTGTGGGCATCGGCCTCTTCTTTTTCTTCGCCATCTGCCTAAGCAAACAAATGTCATCCATCGGTATCCTCGTGGCCTGCATCGGAGTGGGCGAATCCATAGCCGGCTACCTGCAAAAACGCGAAGAGAAACGACTGCGCCAAGCCAAGGATGAACGCAAAAACATCCCGACAGAAAACGAAACCTCCAACCCGACACCGAATGAACAATGAACAAACTGACCGACCTTTCGCTCATCGCGCAAGTAGTCATCTCGCACAACCGGCAGGCGTTCGACACGCTGGTCAGGCGATACCAGTCGCAAGTGAGGCGTTTTTTCCTGCACCAGACGCTGGGCGACGCCGCACTGGCCGACGACCTGGCCCAAGAGACGTTCATCCGCGCATGGCTCAACCTGGGAATGTTTCGGGGACTGGCAAACTTCTCCACATGGCTGCTGCGCATTGCACACAACGTGCTTTATGACTATCTTCGCACGAAAAAGGAAACTTCGCGGCTCGACGACGTGCCGCCCGGCAGGGAGGGAACGTGTGAACAACCGCCCGTGGGCACACGCATCGACCTCTACGAAGCATTGGCGCAGGTGAAACGCGAAGAGCGCACCTGCCTGACCCTCTTCTACATGGAAGACCTCACCATCCCGAAAATTGCGGCCATCACAGGTATGCCCGAGGGCACCGTGAAGTCGCACTTGGCACGGGGAAAAGCTAAACTGTCGAACTACTTAAAACAACATGGCTATGAATCATAACAACGAACAAGACCTTGCGGCACGCTTTCTGAAAGCCAACCGTCACGAAGTGGCCGACGGGGGATTCACCGAACGGGTAATAGAACACCTGCCTCGCCGCTACGAACGCATCGTGCTCACCCTGCGCGTGGTGGGCATCGTGGCCATACTTGCCCTGTTCATTGGACTGGGAGGCGTGGAGCTGGTAACCGACTATTGCAGAAACATATTCCACTGCCTGCTGGCGGGCGATTGGGAAAATACCCAGTTGCATTCACTCGCAATCCTCATTGCCGGACTTTCCGTGGCGGTCATTTGCAACCTTTCTTTTCAGGAAGAATAAGGATAATACATTAACAAGAGGAGAAAAAGAAGGAGGAAGGCATCATTTGCCTGCCCCCAGCCAGGTCCATTTGTGCCAGACATGTTCCAAAGGGCCTTGTTTATGCCTACCCAACCACCATTTGCAGAATTGCACCTGCATCACAAACGTAAGGATGCCGACCAGCAGACTCACCGTGTACCCGCAATGGGGTGCAAGGTTCAGCCCGAAAGGAAAATAAATGACAGCTCCCATGACAGACTGGGCAATGTAGTTCGTCAGGCTCATCCTGCCGTAAAAACGCAGATTCCCCACCAGCTTGGCAAATGTTCCGTTTTGATAAAGGAGCACGAACGACGCCACCAAGACCAGCGTAAAGGCCAGCTTCTGCCACATGTCGAAAACCGTCCCCACGGTCTGCTGCACGATGGCATCGTTTTTCATAACCAATTCTTTCAGTGTATATAAGGGAGCAAACGAAACAGCCGAAACGATGAGCGTCTTTGTCCACAGGCGTAAGTTACTTTCCAAGGAAAGGAACAACTGCTTCCGACCGATGTAGAAGCCAAGCAGGAAAAGGCCCGCCGTTTGAAAGAAACGTCCGGCATTGACGGCCCACAGCAAACTGGCTTTTTGCCCCAAAGTGATGTTGCCCCAAACAAACGGCCAGAAATCTCCGGCTTTTGTATAAGCCGCCACTTCGGCATAAATTTCGCCGACCTTCAAGTCGGGTAATTGATGGGCGGGGTTTACCAAGTGGGCAATGTAGTGATACCATTCCACGGGTTGCAACAGAAAGAGGATGGAAGCAGCCAAGACAGCCTTGTCGCTCCAGTTGCGCGCAAGGAACAGCACAAGGCCGACCACGACAAACAGCAACAACACGTCTCCGGCCGGGAAGAAAGCGGCATTCAACGTGGCAAAACCCACCAACAGCACCAGACGCCACAGGAAACGGCCTCCGAAGTCTTTTCCCAGCTTTTTCTGATTGTTGCTTTGGATGTAAAACGTAAACCCGAACAGCAAGGCAAAGATGGCATACGCCTTGCCCGCAAACAAGCTGAATGTGACATTGAAAACACCCTGGTCTAAAACGCGCAGCCAATCTGGAGAATCCGCCGGATAGACGGGATAAATGAAATGTTCCAAGTTATGAACTAAAATAATAGCCATTACGGCAAACCCGCGAAGGGCATCCACAACCTCTATACGAAGATTTTTCCTAAGTTGTTGCTCCATTTGCTTGTATATCTTAAACGATTACGACTTCTTTTTCCCAGACAAAAATAAGACATTTGGCACAGTCCGACAAGTTCGGTGCAACTAGGCCGTGTACTTTTCTGTATCTTTTTTAGAAACTGTTTTGAATTTACCGGTTATTACGACAAGAATGTGTACTTTTGCCACCGACAAACACTAAGACACTACACATGAAACAATATCTCGACCTCCTGCAACGCATACTCGATGAAGGCGTCCACAAGGAAGACCGCACGGGCACAGGCACCATCAGCGTGTTCGGCCACCAAATGCGGTTCAACCTGGACGAGGGATTCCCCTGTCTGACAACAAAGAAACTGCACTTGAAATCCATCATCTACGAACTGCTCTGGTTCTTGCAGGGAGACACCAATGTGAAATATCTCCAGGAACACGGCGTGCGCATTTGGAACGAATGGGCTGATGCCAACGGCGACCTGGGACACGTCTACGGCTACCAGTGGCGCTCGTGGCCGGACTATGACGGCGGACACATTGACCAAATCAAAGAGGTCGTGGATACACTGAAACATAATCCCGACTCCCGGCGCATTATCGTAAACTCATGGAATGTGGCCGACTTGAAAAACATGAACCTCCCACCCTGCCACACCTTTTTCCAATTTTATGTGGCCGACGGACGGCTCAGCCTGCAACTTTACCAACGCAGTGCCGACTGTTTTCTGGGTGTACCGTTCAACATTGCTTCGTATGCCTTGCTGCTCATGATGATGGCACAGGTAACAGGCCTGAAAGCCGGTGACTTCATCCACACATTTGGCGATGCTCACATCTATCTGAACCATCTCGACCAGGTGCGCCTGCAACTCACCCGCGAGCCGCGTCCTCTGCCTCACATGCACCTCAATCCGGAAGTGAAAGACATTTTCAGTTTCCGCTATGAAGATTTCGAGCTGACCGATTATAATCCCCATCCGCACATTGCGGGCAAAGTTTCCGTATGATGCGCATCTCTGTCATCGCCGCACTAGCAGCCAACCGCGCCATCGGCTACGAAAACAAACTGCTCTATTGGTTGCCCAACGACCTGAAACGTTTCAAGTCGCTCACCACGGGGCACACTATCATCATGGGCCGCCGCACCTTCGAATCGCTGCCCAAAGGTGCCCTGCCCAACCGTCGCAACATCGTGCTTTCACGCCAAAAAGATGCACAATTTGCCGGAACCGAATGTTTTTCTTCGCTCGGCGAAGCATTGGCACACTGTCACCCCGACGAAGAGGTCTACATCATCGGCGGTGCCAGTGTCTATCAAGAGGCCCTGCCGCTTGCCGACCGTCTCTGCCTGACCCTCATCGACGACACGCCAGCCGCCGCCGATGCTTTCTTCCCTGAAGTTTCTCCCCAAGTGTGGCAAGAAGCCAGCCGTGAGTCGCATACCTCGGATGAGAAGCATAAGTATGACTATTGTTTTGTGGACTATGTGAAGTTATAAAGATTATGAACAGCACACTTACCCATGAAGACGAACATACATTGGTACTCCGCCTAACCAAAGGAGACGAAGAAGCATTTTGCGAACTCTATGCCCGCTACAAAACCCATTTGATTTATTTTGCCATGCGTTACCTCAAATCCAAAGAATATGCTGAAGACATATTTCAAGACACATTCGCTGCAATCTGGCAAAGCCGACGTTTTATCAACCCTGATGCTTCATTTTCCTCATACCTACACACCATTATACACAACAGAGTGCTCAACCAGCTACGCGATTTAGAACAAGAATCTTCACTAAAGGAAATCATCCTCTCACAAGCTATTGATTACAACAATACAGTTCAAACCATTGTTACGACAGAGTTAGAACAATCAGTCAACGAAGCCCTGCAAAAGTTGACAACACGCCAACGGGAAATTTTTGAAATGAGCCGAATACAACATATGTCTCATAAAGAGATTGCACAAAAAGCAGGCATTTCTGTCAATACCGTACAAGAATATATATCGATTTCCTTACAAACCATTCGCAACTATCTAAAAGCCAAATATTCAAAAGAAATAGATTTATTATTATTGCTGTGTTTTTCTTACGAATGTTGCCATTGAACCCCCAATTCCAATAAGCAATAATAGTTAATAAAAGCAAAACGCCCCCTAGATTTTACTGCTTTATGTGTATTTACATGTGATATGAATTTTACCAATTCTCATGCAAAATACGATGAAAAAAAAACGCAGTTGGCTACAACGTTATTGGGACAATCTATACACCACTGAGGATGTACAGCATCTGTCGACATTGCCATCAGACATAGACGACGACAAATTATGGCAAGAATCGCTTGATTCGGCCTTAGATTCCGATGACAAAGAAAAAGAACAACATAAAGCTGAAGCCCGCCAACTTCTGGACCACTTACGCAAATCCAAAGTCAACCCCAAAAACAAACATCGGCAACTACAAAAATTGCTAAGCGTCGCCGCATTAGTGTGTTTTGTATTCGGAAGCATCTACCTTTGGAACTATTGGAGAAAAACATCTGTCCTCTATTTGGAAATAGCAACGTCTGTTAATGAACGTCAAGATATCGTGCTTCCAGACGGGACGCGTCTCACTTTAAACGCTTGTTCACGCGTGCGCTATCCTGAACAATTTACTAACGAGACGCGTAATGTGGAACTGGAAGGCGAAGGTTTCTTCAAGGTCGCACATGACGAAACTCATCCATTCATCGTAAAAACAAGCCGCATGGAAGTCCAAGTATTGGGCACGCAATTTAATATGAAATCGTACAGTACGGATGAAATCATCTCAGTCGAAGTAGAAGAAGGCAAAGTACAAGTCAGCTTGCCAGAAATCATTACACGCCTGAAAGCCGGCGACCAACTAGTCTACAATACTTCATCCAACCTTTTTACAAAACAGCACATAAAACACGACATTGCTTGTTGGCGCAATGGCTATCTTTACTTCGATAAAACACCTATAACAGATGTTGCCAAAATGTTGGAACGTCTTTATGGCTGCCACATTCGTTTCGCCCCTCACCAAGAATTTAATAACTTGGTTTCAGGTGAACACGATAATCAAAGTTTAGAATCCGTATTGCAATCAATTGAATATACCAGCGGAATACATTATGTAAAAGAAAAGAAAGGATTTTTATTATACAAAGACCAAGAACCTACTTAAACTTTCCAAACAAATCATTTTATCATGTTTCTTTTGAATTTGTTTCCTGCTGATGTTTCCCTGATTTCATCCATTTGACAGCCACTGCCATCCTTATGCAATCATAAAAAACATCCTCGAAAACAAGTCTAAAAATAAGCATGAGCTAAATTTAAAACAGCAGGTTCTACCCAAACACCCACTATTGTAATCTAATCAATAAAACACACAAATACATGAAACAAAACAACATCAAAAAGCAAACTTGTGCATGCCTGCTTGGAATGTCGCTGCTCTGCTTTCCTCCGACTTCCTTGCTCATGGCACAAGAAAAAGTCACACCGGTCACACTAAACGTCCGGAACGAACGCCTAACAAGCGTATTCTCCCAAATAACCACTCAAACTGGTTACAAATTTTTCTATGATGAAGAAATTGTCAAACCAACCTATGAAATCACATTAAAATTCAAAAATGCTTCTATTGAAACTATTTTAAAAGAATTGTCCCGACAAACTGGTTTGTCTTTTACACGCAACAACAAAACTATTACAGTCGGGAAACAGTCAAACAGACTTCAACGGGAACGAAAAACGATCAAAGGGCGTGTAACCGACGAAAAAGGAGAGCCCATCATCGGAGCTTCCGTATCAATAGTTGGAAGCAAAATTGCCACAATTACAGACTTAGACGGATATTATGTCCTAAAAGACGTACCGTTGGACGCTCTTGTCCAATTCTCTTATATAGGCTTTACTTCCATTGCTATCAAAGCAAGTAAAAATAAAAGTTTAGCCAACGTAGAAATGAAAGAAAACAGTGAATTACTTGATGAAGTTGTCGTGTTGGGATATGGTAACATTCGCCGTAGTGACGTCACTGGCTCCATAGCTTCGGTTTCGGCAGAAACACTTTCCAAAGTGGCATCTAGTTCCATTGCTGACGCTATTGCTGGCAAAATGGCAGGCGTACAAGTAACGACAACCGACGGTGCCTTGGATGCAGAAATCAGTGTACGTGTCCGTGGAGGAGGTTCCATCACACAAGACAATTCCCCTCTATATCTCGTCGATGGTTTTCCCGTGGATGACTTAAGTGGCATTCCTCTGACAGATATTGAATCCATCGATGTCTTAAAAGAAGCCTCCATGACAGCCATTTATGGCGCTCGCGGAGCTAACGGCGTAGTTATTATTACAACAAAAAATCCTAAGATTGGAAAAACTTCCATCCAATTTAATAGTTACATCCAGACTCGAACTTTAGCCAAAAAGCTATCGGTAATGGACAACTATGAATTCGTCATGGCTGACTATGAATATGAACTTATACGCAAAGGTTCAGATGATTCATTTATTCAAAACTTCGGCTACTATGACGACATAGAACTTTACAAATATAGTGATTCTACTGACTGGCAAGATGAAATATTAGGAGGAAATCCTATCTCACAATACTATAATCTAACCATTAACAGCGGCACAGAAAAGACAAAGTTCAACCTAAGTTATACATTTAACGACGATGAAGGACAACTGATAGGTTCAGGGCTATCACGACACAATATCAACTTGAAACTGAACCAAGAATTAGTAAAGAACCTCCGCTTAGAAACCAACGCGACCTATCGCACACGTACCATTGATGGTGCTGGAACAGCCGGAGTCAGCGTCCTGACAGCCCTACGTTATCGTCCGACCAACGGACTTACCAATGACACATTGGAAGATACCGAAGAAGACGAAGAAAACCTCGACGATGAAGGCAATACTTTGAACAAGCGTTACACTCCACTGGAAGAAAATGAGCAGAACTACCGAAAACGTACCGAACAATTAGTCGACTTGAAAGCAGCTTTAGTGTGGGATATCACAAAAGGATTACAGTTTCGGTCAGAATACGGTATCAGTACAAAGTATTCCAATGATAATAAATTTTACGGTGCATTGTCGAGCAAAGCATCCGGTTCCGGTATGAACAATCTACCGTCTGCAGAACGCACCAAAAGCTATAAAGAGACTTATCGCCTTGCTAATACATTGACCTATCGCAATTCATTCAACAAGAGGCACAACGTAAACCTCATGATAGGCCAAGAAATCAATCATTCGCAAAGTGAGAATACATTCATGAGTGCCCGCTACTTTCCAGCTTCTATTACAGCAGAGGCTGCACTAGAAAATTTTGCATTAGGCACGCCCAACCAAAGTACTAGTTACAAAGAAGCACCAACACGAACGGCATCCTTTTTCGGACGTGCGCTCTACAATTTTCGCAACCGCTACTATGCCACATTCACCATGCGCGCCGACGGCTCCACAAAGTTTGCTCCAGGTAATCAATGGGGCATCTTTCCCGCTGGCTCTATTGCTTGGCGCTTATCTAACGAACCATGGATGAAAAAAGTGCGCTTCATCTCCGAACTGAAACTGCGTGCCAGCTATGGATTGGCCGGAAACAACCGCATCAACGACGACCTATGGCACAGCGTATATTCTGTCAAAAGCGGTACTACAGCCCCTGAGTTCAACAATGAAGAGTACAACTACTACCAATTTGCAGACCAAACTTACCTATATGATCCCACTCTAAAATGGGAAACAACCATCACACGCAATATAGGATTGGACTTCGGTTTTTTTAAAGGGCGGTTGGAAGGTACGCTTGATATGTATTGGAATACAACAAAAGATCTACTCGTACCAACGATTATTCCTAATTCTTCAGGTTATGGAAGGCAAATGACCAATGTCGGAGAAACATCCAATAGAGGTGTGGAAATCACGTTGGAAGGACAAGTTGTTCAATCTAAACATTTCAATCTTTCGGTCAACTTCAACATAGCTTTCAATAAAAACAAAGTTGAAAAGTTGTCCAATGGCGAAACAGAATGGAAAACCAAAGCTTCGCTGTCTAATTGGTATGGCACTTACAATTATAAAATGGAAGTAGGCAAAAGTATGGGCCTGATTTATGGCTTCATCAACGACGGGTTCTACACCATAGATGATTTCAATTTTGACGAAACCACAAAAAAATGGACTTTGAAACCAGGAGTGGCCGACAACTCTTCGTTTAGCTCCGGTAACTTCAGTATGAAACCTGGAGCTATGAAACTGAAAGACTTGTCAGATAATGGCTCTGACCTTATCACAGAAGATGACATGACACAAATCGGCAACACCAACCCAAAGTTTACAGGTGGTTTCGGTCTGACTGGAAATTGGGGAGATCTTGACTTCACCGCATTCTTCAATTTCATGTATGACTTCGATGTGTTCAACGTCAACAAGACTTACTTAAATTCTGCCATACGGCGCAACTATTCCAATCTTTCCACCGATATGAACCTGTCAAAACGTTACCGCTATGTAGATAACAACGGAGTGAATGTCTCCAACAATCCAGAAGCATTAGCAGAACTCAATAAAAACGCATCTACTTACTCATGGATGTCTGTAACACAAGGTATCACAATGAGCGACCTTATTGAAGACGGTTCTTTCCTCCGCCTGAGCACACTGACCATCGGCTACACACTGCCCAAACATTGGTTAAGTAGCGTTGGAGTGGAAAATCTACGCCTATACTTTTCCGGCAGCAACTTATTCACGCTCACCGGATACAGTGGATACGACCCAGAAGTAAACATGCAAAATGGGCTGACTCCCGGCATTGACAACAACCGGACTCCGCGTAGCCGTACCTATACAATCGGCATTAACCTTAGTTTCTAACACAAACATATCGATTATATATTATGAAAAAAGTCATATTTCTTTTATTAACCGCCAGTCTAATGTCATGCAATGACTTCCTTGATGTAGAATCCCCTTCGACATTCGACCGCAACTATATATTTGAAAGCGAATCGGAAATCGGGACAGCAGTCAACGGCATCTACGTTCCGATGGTCAGCGGCAAAGGCTGGGTGGGCGTACTTGCCAAAAAGATGCTATTCAACACCGACGTAGAGTTTACTACTTGCACCACTTCGTCAAACCTGAAAGAATGTGCCTTCGTCCCCAGTACCGGAGACATCAGCTCTTACGACGACATTTGGGTCGGTATGTACGACGGCGTCAACCGTGCGAACGACGTCATCGAAGGCATTGAACAAAGTGCCCTCTTCGCCTCCGCAGACAAGACACAACCATCACTCTTAATGCACTATTATGGAGAAGCCAAGGTGCTCCGCGCCATGTATTATTTTGAACTTGTACGCAATTGGGGAGATGTCCCTTATCGCAGGAAACCTGCCGGAAACAAAGAAGAACTATTCATCGGAGCCACAGACCGAGATTCCATCTTGACTGATATGATCAATGACTTAATCGAAGCCGAACCAACCATGCTCTATGCCGAACAATCAGAAAGAGGTTGCGAGGCTGCCTCACGTGAGTTCTGCCAAGCATTGATTGCCCGCATGGCGTTATGCCGCGGCGGATGGAGCCTGCGCCCAGACTACGACAATCCCTCAGCCATAGGCACTATGAAGCGCAGCGACGATTGGCAAAAATACTACCAGATTGCAGAAGAATATGCCGGAAAAGTCATCACTGAAGGCAAACACAGCCTCAATCGCTCATTCCGCCAAGTATGGATAGATGAGTGTAACTGGATTGTACCTATCGACGATGACAACATTTTCGACGTACCAGCCAAGGTAGGCGGCTCCGGCGAAATCGGTTATTCTTTAGGCACATACATCGTGTCGCAGAAAAATGCCGAAGGTCTGAATGCCTCAAACGCACCGCAAGGATATTCCTCCGGAGGCGACAAGCTAGCACTTACCTACATGCTGTCGTTTGACAAGAAAGACCTTCGACGCGACATTACTTGCGAACTTTTCCGCTATGAAAATTCAGGTACCATGAACATCGTACAAAAACCTATTGCAGGATTAACCGTATACTGTGGAAAATTCAACAGGCTCTTCATGGAGACTCCACTAGGAAGCACCTCGAACAAAGGAACAGGCATCAACTGGCCCTACATGCGCTATGCTGATGTTCTATTAATGTATGCCGAAGCCGTCAACGAGAATCACAACGGGCCGACAGAAGACGCACGCGAAGCTCTACGAGCTGTGCGCAGGCGTGCTTTTTCATCAGAAGATTGGAACGATAAAGTGGATAATTATGTCAATTCTTTGACCACCAAAGAAGCATTCTTCAATGCTATCGTACAAGAACGTGCATGGGAATTAGGCGGGGAAAAGATACGTCGTTACGATTTGGCACGCTGGAATTTGTATGGGAAAACACTATATAATCTCTATCATGGATGGATTCAGTTGGGCAAAGTGGCACGTACCAAAGAATTTGCCAACACGGATAAACCTTTCGACGACCCCACCTATGACGAACGTTTTGACAGCTATCCTGCGGTGGCTTATTATAAATTGGTAGATGCAGTAAATCCGGTCAATCAATATGTAGCACAAACAATCGATTGGTACAGTGAAAACGGTTTGAGTTCTTACGATACTGCCCTAGAATCATACCCCTCTACTGCTCCCACAGGCTATACGAAATTCAACATGTGCAACCAATATTGCTCACAGGTGAAAAACTCCAATCCAGTCCAATACGAACCGGCTGCCGCCATCTTGTATTCTTTCTACGGATACATCAATGAATCAAATGCCTCATCCGTTAATCCTGAAACCGATCCTGTGCGTTACCTTTGTCCTATACCTCCCGATGCCCTCTCCAGCCATCAGGGTTTATTGAAGAATTATTATGGATATTAAAAATCACCGACTCATCATGAGAACATTGTTTTTTACTCTACTAAGCATATTATTGTCGTCCGTGTGCCTAATGTCTTGCAGTGACGACAAGGGAAAAATGCCCCGTTTGTTCCGTCCATCATTCATAGCATCCTCATGCTTTGCTGAAGGAAACACCATAAATTTAGCTTGGCGAACATCGGGCGAGCCAACCTCCTACACCGTGGAAATTGCAGAAGATTCCATTTTTTCAGAAGACACTAAAAAGAGCCAAACTGTAACCGGCGGAAAATGCATATTCGAGAACTTGAAATATGAGACGCCTTATTATGTAAGGGTACGTGCCAATAATGAAGCCATGCAATTGGTTTCAAACTGGACAGTCTACGAATCCACCGTCAGCACCTTAGCGCGTATCGTGCCTAAATTGCTCTGTCCCATTGACGAAACAAACATCACCGAAAACACTGTCCGTTTAGAATGGGCCGGAGTAAATGAACAAAATCCTGCGGACGGCCTCATGCTATGGACTGAAAACGAAATGGAAACCGGTACAGGTGGCTTGCAAATAGAACTGTCAGCCACTGAAGCATCGGCCGAAAGTTACCAACTCACAGGCCTGTCTCCACGGACTGTCTACTACGTGGCTTTGACCAATAGCGCAGCACCCGAAGGAGCTGAAAGCTACAACATACGTCGTTTCCGGACAGGAGGTATTCCACAAGGAGCTATCACTGTGGCCGATGGAGCCGAGCTGTTTGCCAAAATACAGGCCGGCATGGAAGATGATTCTCAAAGTGAACTCATCTTCTGCCTGCAAAACGGGAAAGATTATTATTTAAACGAAAACGGAGCTGCCGACGGCAAGACCGGCACTATCGCCCTGACCAAAAGCATTTTCCTTCTTGCCAACCCGGGGGAACATCCCACCGTCTACATCCGTGAAGGTGGTTTCCAAGTAGGCGATAATCCGCATATCGACTATTTCACCGTGGAAAACATAGACATTGAGGAAAACCAACCTCAAAACAGCCGGGGCAGCAAGACTTACCTCTTCAGCGTAGGTAAACGGTCAGCGGGTGAAAACTTCACTATCGATCGCTTTGAGATTATCAATGCCGCCATCATGTTGCCCACAAGCGTCATCATGATGAATGAATCAAACGACGGCATTGCCACCATCAACCACATCAACATCGATAACTGTCTCGTGACAGGCATCAATGACACCAAACTTGTGACCAAACAATTTGGCTTCATTCACGCCCCCAAAAAGGGAGGCAACGTCTGGAACGACGTGCGCGTAAGCAACTCCACGTTCTATGAATTCTACATTTCACCGGGAGTATTCGGCAGTCTGACAGCCAACGCGACCATTGCAGAAGGAGGAAGTGCCTCAATCTCTAACTGTACTTTTTACAACTGGGCCACGTCAAAGGCATCTTATACAGCCATCGGCGACTTCTCGGAAATCACGACACCTCTAAACCTCACAATCAATGCATGTGTATTCGGATACAGTGAAGGCAAAGTGCTTGATGCCGGCAGTTGCAATGTCAGCAACAAGAACAACTATTGCACTTCGGATTTCGAACAACTTTCCAACCCGGGTATCACGCTTGTAGCATTGGAGCACTCGGATGCCGACTTGTTTCAAGATGCTCCCTCCGGCAATTTTACCATCATCGACGGCGCGTCCGTCGTCTACCAACAAGAATATGGCGACCCACGTTGGATTGGGATAGATGCCGATTTTAATTGAATATAACTTATGAATAGAAGGCGTGCAGAAATTTATCCATCACTGCACGCCCCCCCTATTCGCTAAAAAAACAAAAAAATATGTTTTTAGAAATCTTATTATCAAGCCTCTTCACATGGCAAGCGGCTCACGAGAACACACAAACACACGACACATTTCCCAGCTACGGGGAAGTTTTGGCCTTTCCCGGCGCAGAAGGTTACGGGAAAAAGGCCATTGGCGGAAGACATGGGGAAGTCTACCATGTCACAACATTGGCCGACAGCGGGAAAGGCTCATTCCGGGATGCCGTCAGTTGTCCCAACCGCATTATTGTATTCGACATTGCCGGAGCCATCCGCCTGCTCTCACCTGTGCATGTCAGCAGCAATCTCACCATCGCCGGACAAACAGCTCCGGGTGACGGCATCGTGCTTTACGGGAACAACGTCTCCTTTTCCGGTGCAAACAATCTGATATGCCGCTATCTCCGCATACGCATGGGAGAAAATGGAGGACGAGGAAAAGATGCCGCCGGTATTGCCTATGGACATGATATGATATTCGACCACATGTCTGTTACATGGGGACGAGACGAATGTTTTTCTATCAATGGTAGCGCGCAAAAAAAAGGAGGAAGTCCGCAAAATATTACAATCCAAAACTCCTTTATCGGACAAGGATTACAACCTCACTCCTGCGGCGGACTAATACAAACTGATGCTAAACAAGGCATCACACTTTACCGTAACCTTTATATCGACAATAAAACACGAAATCCCAAAGTGAAAGGAAGCAACCAATTCATTAACAATGTTATATATAACTGGGGAAGCGGTGGAGCTTACATCATGGGCGGACGAAGTCAACAAAGTAGCAATACTGACATACAAAACAATTATTTTATTGCCGGTCCTACATTCAATTACAATGGAAAGATGCTAGGGCATACACATCCATTTTCACGTTACAATGAAAACTTTCACACTTTTGCTAGTGGAAATTATTATGATGACAATAAAAACGGACGGCTCGATGGCAGAGAACTTACGCATAACGAATGTGTAGAACAAATAGTCAAAGATGGAAAAACAACGATATATCGCCCCACATTCCTTACACAACCATCCAAAGAACACCCCCAAATAAAAAATCTACTAACTGCACAAGAAGCTTATGAATGGATTGTAGCTTACGGTGGTGCATCACTACCTGCACGTGATGAAGTAGACAAATATTTAATTGAGGAACTAACATCTTTAGGACACAAAGGAACAATTATTCATTCAGAACATGATTTACCATTCAAAGGAATTGGTACTATTCGTCAAGGAACAAAGAAAATAGACTCTGACAACGATGGAATGCCCGACGATTTTGAAGATCAATATGGCTTAGATAAAAATGACGCATCTGATGCCATGAAAATAGCATCTAATGGTTACACTAACCTAGAAAACTACTTATTCTTGTTAGAAAACAAACACAAAAAAATATCTCAAGAACAAACAAATGAAAATTAAGAGGAGTGTATAGATATCTCAAGTACGAATTTTCATCAAGTTGATTTTCTTACAAAGAAACTCTTGCATTTTTGTGTCTATACTTGATTTACATAAGTAAGGCCAAACTCTTGATTCCATAAAACAAAACGAGGATATATCATTTCTAATTGTGATATATCCTCGTTTTGTTTTCGCCCATGCAAACTCATTCTTCCTCGTCTACGTCTGTCAGATGCTCTATCGGCATTTGACGTTTGATGACTTCGCTAAAAGAAATAATACTTTCAGAACGTGCCAAACCCAACGGTTGCAGTTTGTCGTGAATGATATTCATCAGATGGTGATTGTTGCGGGCATAAATCTTAATGAATAAGTCATACTGCCCTGTCGTAAAGTGACACTCCACCACTTCGGGAATACGGCGCAAAGCATCGACCACTTCATCAAACTGCCCTGGATCTTTCAGAAACAAGCCGATGTAAGCACAAGTCTCGTAGCCAATCTTCTCCGGATCAATGATATACTCCGACCCCTTCAATATGCCGAGATTGGTCAATTTTTGAATACGTTGATGGATGGCAGCTCCTGAAACATTACAGGCACGGGCTACCTCCCAAAAAGGAATACGAGCATTGCCGGCAATCAGTCGCAGAATCTGCTCGTCCAAAGAATCAAGTTGATGATGTCCCATTGATTACAGTTTCTTATTTTTATGCAAAACTAAAACAAAAAAGCGAATCATTAAAAACAGGCTTTCCGCTTTGATGATAAATTTTAATAATTTAGCTCCATATTACCTATATTCGTATCTTTGCCTGCATAATTATAACCTTAATAAACTTCACGTCATGAAACGATTTTATAGCTCCGCTGCCCTGCTCTTGTGTTTGTGCATGGCTTTACTCCCAAGTCCTATACAAGCACAGGACTTTGATTCTTATTTTGAAAACCGCACGTTGCGTGTCGACTACAATTTTGCCGGGAATGCCAAGAGCCAGGCTATCTATGTCAGCGAATTGTTGCAATTTCAGGGATGGGCCGGCCGACGGCATCACATGGACGAAATTCCCCTGAAGGGCAACGGAGACATCACGATGACCGACAAGGCTTCGGGCAAAGTCATATATCGCACCTCGTTCTCCACCTTGTTTCAAGAATGGTTGGGACAGGAAGAAGCTACCCACACAGCCAAAGCCTTTGAAAACGCCTTCCTGCTGCCTTATCCCAAAAACGAGGCCGAAATCACCATCAAGTTATTTGATTTCCACCATAAAGCGATTGCCTCGCTAACGCACACCATCGACCCCAAAGACATACTCATCCGTCACCTGCCCGAGAGCAAAGCACCGGTGCGTGTGCTCCATCGGGGAGGGTCCAGCGAAAAATGTATCGATGTGGCCATCGTGGCCGAAGGCTACACGGAAGATGAAATGGAAACTTTCTACAACGACGCGACAGCAGCCTGCCAGGCCATCCTCGGACATGCTCCTTTCGACAAACTGAAAGAACGTTTCAACTTCATTGCCGTCGGTGCTCCGTCGGAAGACAGCGGTATAAGTGTGCCGGGACAGGGCGTATGGAAACACACGGCCGTAAGCTCCAACTTCGACACCTTCTATTCGGCACGTTACCTGACAACGGGACATGTCAGAGACCTGAACAACCTGCTTGCCGGACTGCCCTACGAACACATCATCGTCTTGGCAAACACGCAAACCTACGGCGGTGGAGGCATATACAACTTCTACACGCTGACAGCCGCACATCACGACCTCTTCAAGCCGGTCGTCGTCCATGAATTCGGGCATAGTTTCGGCGGACTGGCCGACGAATATTTCTACGACGACCAATACACCAACATGTATCCCTCAGACACTGAGCCGTGGGAACCTAACCTCACCACGCTGAAAGATTTCAGCCTCAAATGGAAAGACATGGTGCCTGAGGGCACTCCCATACCGACCCCGCCGACTGCCGACCCGGCTAAAATCTACACTCAAATAGGCGTCTATGAAGGAGGTGGATACTGCTCGAAAGGAGTCTATCGTCCGGCCATGGAATGCCGCATGAAAATAAACGAAGCCCCGGCCTTCTGCCCCGTCTGCCAACGGGCTTTGGAGCGCCTCATCCGTTTCTACACAGAAGAATAAGCCAAGCAAATCCGTACAAAGACAACAGCCCGACTGCCAACATCCACAGCCGGGCTGTTTTTATATGCCAACCGCGCCACTACAAGAAAGCAGTCGCGCGGTTGGAAAACTACATTGAGACAGACGATTATTTCAAATCATGGTTCATCAACCGATGGTGGGCCAGCTCTTCATATTTTGTACCCGGACGCCCATAGTTGGCATAGGGATATATGGAGATGCCTCCGCGCGGCGTAAAGATGCCGGTCACCTCGATATACTTAGGGTCCATCAAACGTATCAGATCTTTCATGATGATGTTCACGCAATCTTCATGGAAAGCACCGTGGTTGCGAAAACTAAAGAGATAGAGCTTCAGGCTTTTGCTCTCCACCATTTTCACGTCGGGAAGGTAGCTGATGCGTATCTCGGCAAAATCGGGCTGCCCGGTAATGGGGCAAAGGCTCGTAAACTCAGGGCAGTTGAAACGCACCCAGTAGTCATTCTCCGGATGCTTGTTTGTAAACGCTTCCAACACCTCAGGCGCATAGTCTTGTCGGTATTCAGTCTTATGCCCCAAGGCTTTCAATTCTTCATTCTTCATTTTCCGTTTTTCTTTAAAAGATATTTCTCAAGTCCTTCACGGCGGAGCTTGCAGGCCGGGCAATGCCCGCACCCGTCGCCGGGAATCCCATTGTAACAAGTCAATGTCTCGTGGCGCACCAAATCGAGCACTCCCAGATTGTCGGCCAGTTCCCAAGTCTCGGCCTTGTCTATCCACATAAGCGGCGTGTGGATGACAAACTGCTCATCCATGGCCAAGTTGAGCGTCACGTTGAGCGACCTGATAAAACTGTCACGGCAATCGGGATAACCGCTAAAGTCGGTCTGCGACACACCCGTCACCAGGTGGTTGATGCCCCGCTCGCGTGCATACACGGCAGCTATGCTCAGGAAAAAGAGGTTGCGCCCGGGCACAAACGTGTTGGGCACGCTGTCGGCCGGTTTCTCGGCATCCATTACGATAGATGTGTCCGTAAGCGAATTACGTCCCAACGTTCCTACAAACGAAACATCCATCACGTCGAAGTCCACCTCCGCTTTCTCGGCGATGGCACGTGCCAGTTCCACCTCCTTCACATGTTTCTGCCCATAGACAAACGTCAGGGCACACACCTTGCGAAAATGTTTTTTTGCCCAAAACAGGCATGTGGTGGAATCCTGCCCTCCGCTGAACACCACCAAAGCTGTATCTTTATTCATGTATGTGTGAGAAGATTAAAGTTGCTTCACTTTAAGAATATTGTACGACACGTCTGTATCGTAGACATCGCTGCCGTCGATGCGTTTCACATAGTCCACCACACGGATGGTCACAGGCAACACCACAATCTCATAGAGCGTCTTGGCCAGTGCCTGCACCAGCATCATCTTGGCCAGTTCTTCCACCGGCATCAACCCGCCAAAAGCTATTGGAAAGAAAATGAGCGAGTCGGCACTCTCGCCAAAGAGCGTCGACACCACAGCACGCAAAGAGAAATGCTTCCCCTGCGAAGCTATCTTCATACGGCTCATCACGTAGGCATTGATAAACGAACCGGCCAAGAATGCAGCCAGGCTGGCAAATGCGATGCGCGGGGCAAGGCCGAAGACGAAATCGAAATGCTCCTCCCCCTCCCAGAACGGGGCTGCGGGCAACGCCACGGCTGCTTTCGCCAGCAAGATGAAAAAGAAATTCATGGCAAAGCCGGCCCAAATGATGAGCCGCGCCTTACGGAATCCCCACACTTCGGCAATGCAATCGTTGATGATGTAAGAAACAGGAAAAACAATGAAGCCGGCGGTAATCGAGATGGCGCCCACTTGCACCACTTTGGCTTCGAGCAGATTGGCTGCGATGAGGCAGACACAAAAAAGTATCCCCAACAACATGAAGGATACCGATACGGTTTGATTCTTCATAAATCTTGTTTTTAACGAGGTGTTCAAGCACTCGGATTCAATAATCAGTTTAACGGCTGCAAAGGTACGTTGTTTTTCTGAAAAGAGCAAGGCTCAGGCACCCTGCTCCACACCTTTCATTGTCAACGACAAGCGTTTGCGCTCCGCATCAATGGAAATCACCTTCACCCGCACATGCTGGTGGATGCGCACCACCTCGTTGGGGTCGGCCACATAGCGGTCGGCCAGTTGAGAAAGATGCACAAGCCCGTTTTCCTTGATGCCCACATCGACAAAGCAGCCGAAATTTGTGATGTTGGTCACGATGCCGGGCAGTTCCATGCCCTCGTGCAAGTCGGCCAGCGTGTGCACGTTGGGGTCGAACGAAAACACCCGGATGGTCTGGCGCCGGTCGCGCCCGGGCTTGTCCAGTTCCTGCATGATGTCCGTCAGTGTAGGCATGCCCACACTCTCTGTCACGTAGCGCTCCAGGCAGACCTTGTCTCGCAGCTCCTTGCTGGCAATCAGCTCACCGACCGTGCAATGCAAATCGTCGGCCATGCGTTCCACCAACGGATAGCTTTCCGGGTGGACAGCCGTATTGTCGAGCGGATTTATTCCCGAGGCGATGCGCAGGAAGCCGGCACACTGCTCAAAAGCCTTTGCTCCCATGCGGGGCACTTTCAGAAGCTCCCGGCGCGAAGCAAACGGCCCGTGTTCCGTCCGGTAGTCCACGATGTTCTGGGCCAGTTGCGGCCCCAGGCCTGAGACATACGTTAGCAAATGTTTGCTTGCTGTGTTCAAGTCCACACCCACGAGGTTCACACAGTTTTCCACAGTCTGGTCGAGCGACTTCTTCAAAGCAGCCTGGTCCACATCATGCTGGTATTGCCCCACACCGATTGATTTCGGGTCGATCTTCACCAGCTCGGCCAGCGGGTCCTGCAAGCGCCGCGCAATCGAAACCGCG
>ERZ779889.692-NODE-692-length-40533-cov-2.986536_pt1 | contig 40533 bp, 28 predicted proteins | sample MGYA00511030_ERZ779889 | MGnify/ENA primary metagenome ERZ779889 (study PRJEB29588, sample SAMEA2160616) | human gut metagenome | biome: human gut; feature: human-associated habitat; material: faeces | place: Denmark | collected 2008/2010 ... | reverse complement strand
GAGCAACTGACTCTTAATCAGTGGGTCCAGGGTTCGAATCCCTGAGGGTGTACTTTTCTTTGAGTTATTTTTTTAAAACGAAAAAGGCGGTTGTCATTTTGGCGACCGCTTTTTTCGTTTAAAAGCGATAACCGATACCTATAAAGAAAGAATGCATCAAGGGGTGCCGTTCAGGATTCAGTTTCCTGCCCTCGATGACAATATTCCGGCTTCCGCCATATAAGTCGAAGTTGGAAAGAGTATATCCCATTGACAGGATGATGCTGTCGTCTATTTCGAACGATACGGCACTTCGGAGATGGTAGTAAACAAAGGTCGCATCTTTGTTTTTGACATGCTCTGTTTTAAAGGCGGTCCATGCTCCGGGCTTTTGCGGGAAGTACTCGATATTGAATTCCCGGTTCGGGGGCAAAGGCATGGTTATTCCGGGAGAAATGGAAAAAGATAAGGCGTAATCTTTATCCTCGCCCAGCCATATAGAAGGTGAGGTGAATAGGACGGAAGGGCGCAGGGCAAAAAGATAACTTCCATTATCGTCGTCCACTGCACTCCAATACCATTGTTTGTCTTGCGATTCTCCGATGAAACCGCTCTCGTTTATCGGATTGCAGAATAAGAGTCCCATCGTCAGTCCGATATAACGGACGGGTTGGTAGGTTACGGAAGGTTCTATTTCCCAGCCGTCGTAAGTGTTGACGGCTCCCGTTAATTCCACTTTCCAATATTTCACGGTTCCCTTTTCCTGTGCGTATATGGACGTTCCTATCGATGAGAAAATAAATATCAGGATGTACCCGAAAGTGTTATATCTGCTTGTTGTCATGCGGATTCCGTTATTTAAGTTTATGGCAGAGGAAGCGGAAAGCGTTACGGACGGGCCGCAATCTTTTCTGCAAATTTATTCCAGCCTCGGGCGGTTTTGTATGCTTCGACAGCCTGTGCCGGGACGAGGATACTTGTTACCGTTTTAGGGAATCCGTACCATTCGCCTTCGGGAGTAGCGGGTGGCGTGACGGCTTCTACAATGACCTCTTTAACTCCTGTATTGTCAAAAGCGGAAAAATTGATTCGGACAACACGGGACGGGATTGTCAGTTTGTTTACCTTTTGATTACCCGTTATCAGCCCTTGTCCCAAGATGCGGATACTCCGGGGTATTTCAAGCCGGGAGAGGTTGGGACATCCAACAAAACAATAGGCTTGAATCATGGCGTCGGGGTCGTTGTCCGAAACAGGACCATAGGTTGACACTTCCGTCAGATTGGGACAATAATAGAAAGCGCGGTCTACAATGGTAGAGATACCGTTGGGGAGCTGTACATTGATGATGCCGCTTTCCCGGAACGCTTCCTGACCGATATATTTTACATTTTGAGGGATGACAACGGATTTCAGCTTACCTGTCTTCATCAGAGCCTGTACTTCTATGTTTTGGAGCGTAGACGGAAATAATACTTCTTCTACACCGGCGTATACGAAACTTCCGGAAGTCAAGCGGGTGATTTGCGTATGTGAGAGATCGGCGCGTTTCAACTGGTTGCAGTAATAGAAGATGTCTTGTCCGAGTTGCTTCAAAGTAGAGGGGAAGACTACTTCCTGTATGCTCGAATTGAAGAATGCTCTTTCGCCTATCGAAGTTAATCCTTCGTTCATTATTACTTTGGCGATTTGCCGGTTACCTTGGAATACCTGCGGCGCGATAGCCGTTACATTGGGGGGAAGCGTGATTTCACTGTAACCTTTAAGGACTTCTGTCAGCACGCCTTCCCGCACGCGAACGGGTGCAACTTGAATGATAAAGCTCACTTGCCGTTCTTCTATATTGACTGTTAACTCCAAATGCTCTGCGGGAGCTTCGGAAGAAAAACCGCTGATGTGTTCCGGACTGACAGTGACGGGATATTCTTTCCCGTCACTGTATAATCCGGTTAGTTGAAGTCCGTTTAGATTCAGTTCTTCTCCTAAAGTATAGAAAGTTTTATGAGGCAGTTGCGCGATTGATAACTTCTCGAGCGTAGCTTGTATCTTCGGTTGCTGTTCGGGTTTCTCTTCCGGTTGCCCTTCTGTCGTACCTTCCGGTTTCTCTTCCGGTTTTTCGTCATTGCTGGATGGGGCGGTGGCTTCAATGGGTTTCTCCAAAGGAATCTGTTCTTTCTCGCACGCTACTATAAAAAACATGATACACACTAAAAAAACAATCTTATTCTTCATATTTTTACACTTTTATTATCGTTATTTTTGGTTGCAAAAGTAGCGAATCCGTTTCTTCGGGGAGTTACGATATAAACGTGTAAATCTAACAGGCTGTTTTCTATATGCTTGTTTTACAGCAGATTAATCTCCGGAAGATTTGTCTTTTTCTAACATGCGTCTGACGGTTATCCGAAGAGGGACATGAACAGCTCCGTATGAGGTGTTCCGGAAGTTTTGATGCGTGACTTTAACCGGGATTTACGCGCATAGATGTTTGCCACGCTTTCTTTCATGAACAAGCTGATTACTTGCGGAGAAAAACCGGTAAAAATATAACAAAGCAGACGGATGTCGTTCTCTTTCATCGCAGGAAAAAACTGCCGAAGCTTCTGCATGGCATTGTCGTGGCAGGTATTGACCATCTGCTCCAATTCCTGAAACATTTCATTGTTCTCTGAGAAATCGGTAATGATTCGTTTCACTTCCTGAAACATGGCAGCTTGTTGTGACGGGGTGTTTTCCCGTTCGTAATAGGTCTTGCCGAGTTTATCGATGATGTCGAAACGGGAAGCCACCAGATTCTTCAAACGTTTTTCCGTGTCGTATCGCCCTTCCATTTGCCGGGTGAGAGCCTGGTATTCGGCACGGGCTTCTTCTGCCAGCAGCAGATAATGGTCGTTACGTTCACGTTGCAGGTGCAGGCGCTGGCGGACAATATAGAAAGCTACTCCCGCAAGAAGGAATATCCCGCAGATAACGGCTATTTCCCAGAAAATGCGGTGCTTCATCCGGTACTCGGCGAAAGCGGAACGCTCCTGATAGTACTCTTTTTCGATTACACCGGCAGAAAACTGCATGATTGAGCGTGTCAGGGAATCCGTGAGATAGATATAACGGTGTATGTGATCGGTGGCCTGCCGGAAATTGCCGGACAAAGCCTCTATCCGGTAGGCGGTGTAATGCAATTCCGCCTTGTCCAGCACATCATTATCCTGAGCCGCCGCCAGTTTCAGATAATGGCGTGCGCTGTCTGTACGGTGCTTGAGCAACTGTACGTCAATCATGGTATGGTTGCCGAACAGTGTGTCTTTGCGTGCGGACCGTTCGATGCGCTGCAGCAGGTCTTGCGGAATCTGCTTTTTGTGCGACTTTACATAAAGGGAAGCGAGATTGCTGAGTGCTGTTTCGGCAAGCGCTTCACTATCTTGCTCGTCGGCAAGGTCGAGGGCAGCCGAGTACAGCCTCATGGCACGTTCCAGGTCTTTCTGGCGGTAGGACGCGGCGGCCATGTCAAGCGTGGCTTCCGTCTCTTCACGAAGGCTGTCGGATACTTGAAAATTCTCTCTGGCCTGCTTGAAGTAGTGGTAGGCGCGTACGTAGTTCATCTGCTCGTAGTATATGTCGCCGATGCGCTCGTAGAGCAGTCCTTTGCCGTAAGGGTCTTGCCGGCTTTTCAATTGCTCCTCAATCTGCAGGAAGATGCGCAAGGCTCCGGATTTATCGCCGGCGTTGACCAGCAGGCTGTCCGCGATGTCAAGGCCGGGAAGCGGCTTGCGTTCATGGCATCCGGCCAGCGGCAGGAGCATACATATAATCGGTATAATAAGGCGTTTCATGCCGTGAATGTAGTGATAAAAGATATTTTGTACAAGTGAAAGGCGGGAAATGAGGGGCTTTGCGTGAATTTCCTGCATTTATCTTTTTAGGCTTCGCGGAACTTCCTATCTTTGCACTTCTAAATGTAGATAAAACCGTAACACTTTGGAATGGCTATATAGTTTGTTTATCGAACACTCCGCTTTGCAGGCGGTGGTGGTGCTCTCACTGATTTCAGCTATCGGATTGGGGTTGGGGAAAGTACATATTTGCGGTATCTCCCTCGGCGTGACTTTTGTTTTCTTTGCCGGTATTCTCGCCGGGCATTTCGGGTTGTCCATCGACCCGCAGATGCTGAACTACGCGGAAAGTTTCGGACTGGTAATATTTGTGTACGCGTTGGGCTTACAGGTGGGGCCCGGTTTCTTCAGCTCTTTCCGCAAGGGCGGGGTGCAACTGAACATGCTGGCTCTGGGAGTGGTGCTGATCGGTACGTTGATGGCCGTATTGGGCAGTTACGGACTGAACATATCGCTGCCGGACATGGTAGGCATCCTTTGCGGCGCCACGACCAACACGCCGGCGCTGGGCGCGGCGCAACAGACCTTGAAGCAGATGGGACTGGAGTCCAGCACTCCGGCTTTGGGCTGTGCGGTAGCCTATCCGCTGGGGGTGGTAGGAGTGATTCTTGCCGTACTGATAATACGCAAGGCATTGGCCCGTAAGGAAGATTTGGAACTGAAAGAGAAAGACGATGCGAACAAAACCTATATCGCGGCGTTTCAGGTACACAATCCGGCCATCTTCGATAAAAGCATCAAGGAGATAGGCGGTCTGAATTATCCGAAGTTCGTCATCTCCCGTTTGTGGCGGGACGGCAACGTAAGTATTCCTACTTCCGAGAAGATAATAAAGGAAGGAGACCGTTTGCTGGTGGTGACTTCGGAGAAGTATGCCTCGGCGTTGACCGTACTGTTCGGCGAGCAGGAACATACCGACTGGAATAAAGAGGATATCGACTGGAATGCCATAGACAGCCAGCTCATCTCGCAGCGTATCGTGGTGACACGTCCCGAGCTGAACGGAAAGAAGCTGGGTTCGCTTCACCTGCGCAATCATTACGGCATCAACATCAGCCGTGTGTACCGCAGCGGCGTACAGTTGCTTGCCACCGCGGAACTGACCTTGCAGTTGGGTGACCGCCTGACGGTAGTAGGTGAGGCCGCCGCTATCCAGAATGTGGAAAAAGTGCTGGGCAACGCCATCAAGAGCCTGAAGGAGCCGAATCTGGTTGCGGTATTTATCGGCATCATCCTGGGACTTGCTTTGGGGGCAATCCCCATTTCCCTGCCGGGCATCAGCGCTCCGGTGAAGCTGGGACTTGCCGGCGGACCGATTATCGTGGGTATTCTCATCGGTACTTTCGGACCGAGAATGCACATGATAACCTATACCACACGCAGCGCCAACCTGATGCTGCGCGCATTGGGACTGTCGCTATACCTCGCTTGCCTGGGACTGGACGCGGGAGCGCATTTTTTCGATACGGTATTCCGTCCGGAAGGCTTGCTGTGGATTGCGGCCGGATTTACGCTGACTGTCGTCCCGGTACTGATAGTGGGTGTGATTGCCTTTAAGTGGATGAAAGTGGATTTCGGCTCTATGGCAGGCATGCTGTGCGGAAGCATGGCGAACCCGATGGCGCTGAATTACGCCAACGACACCATCCCTGGCGATAACCCGTCGGTGGCTTATGCAACGGTATATCCGATGTGTATGTTCCTGCGGGTAATCATAGCGCAGGTGCTGTTGATGTTCTTGTTAAGTTGAGAATGGAGAATTGAGAATTGAAAAATGAGAAATAATGTGTGTCAGGAGTTAGAGGAGTTATCGCTCCTGATAGTATCGATAACCGAATATAAATCATAAATCTGAAATCATATCATGGGAACTATTACTCCGGAAAGTATAATCAGCGACTTACGCTATTTGCAATTGTTGTCGCGCAGTTTTCCTACCATCGCCGATGCCAGTACGGAAATCATCAATCTGGAAGCCATTCTGAATTTGCCTAAGGGAACAGAGCATTTCCTGACGGATATTCATGGAGAGTACGAGGCTTTTCAGCATGTATTGAAGAACGCTTCGGGCGCGGTAAAACGAAAAGTGAATGAGATTTTCGGCCATACGCTGCGCGAAAGCGAGAAGAAAGAAATCTGTACGCTGATTTATTATCCGGAAGAGAAATTGCAGTTGATAAAGGAACAGGAAACAGACCTGGACGACTGGTATCTCATCACCTTGAACCAACTGGTGAAAGTCTGCCAGAACGTATCTTCCAAATATACGCGCTCGAAGGTGCGCAAGGCGTTGCCGGCAGAGTTCTCCTACATCATTCAGGAGTTGCTGCACGAGTCCAGCGTAGAGCCCAACAAGCACGCGTATATCAACGTCATCATCAGCACGATTATCTCTACCAAGCGTGCGGACGACTTCATCATCGCCATGTGCAACCTTATCCAACGGCTTACAATCGATTCTCTGCACATCGTGGGGGATATCTACGACCGTGGTCCGGGCGCGCATATCATCATGGATACGCTTTGCGACTACCATAACTTCGACATCCAGTGGGGTAACCATGATATTCTGTGGATGGGCGCCGCATCGGGTAACGATGCCTGTATAGCAAACGTTATCCGCATGTCCATGCGCTATGCCAACCTGGCGACGCTGGAAGACGGATACGGCATCAATCTGCTGCCTCTGGCTACCTTCGCGATGGATACCTATGCGGACGACGCCTGCGCTATCTTTGCCCCGAAGATGAACTTCGCCGACGCCAATTACAATGAAAAGACATTGCGCCTGATTACGCAGATGCACAAGGCCATTACGATTATCCAGCTTAAACTGGAAGCGGAGATTATAGACCGCCGTCCGGAATTCGGCATGGTCAACCGGAAGTTGCTGCATAAGATAGACTTTGAACGGGGCGTATTTATATACGAGGGTAAGGAATACGAACTGCGCGACGCCAACTTCCCGACTATCGACCCGGCTGACCCGTATCGCCTGACCGATGAGGAACGGGAACTGGTGGACAAGATTCATGCCTCGTTTATGAACAGCGAGAAGCTGAAGAAGCACATGCGCTGCCTGTTTACTTACGGCGGTATGTACCTGGTATGCAACAGCAACCTGCTGTATCATGCGTCCGTGCCTTTGAATGAGGACGGAAGCTTCAAGCACGTACGCATCGGCAAGAAAGAGTACTGGGGGCATAAGCTGCTGCAAAAGACCGACCAGCTTATCCGTACCGCCTACTTTGACGAGGATGGTTCCAAAGAGAAGAACTTTGCGCTGGATTATATGTGGTATATGTGGTGCGGGCCGGACGCTCCGTCTTTCGACAAGGATAAGATGGCGACTTTCGAGCGTTATTTCATAGCCGACAAGGCGCTGCATAAAGAGAGCAAGGGATATTACTACACGCTTCGCAACCGTGCCGATATCTGCGATAATATCCTGGCCGAGTTCGGAGTGGAACCGGGGCCTCATTCACATATCATCAACGGACACGTGCCCGTGAAGATTATTAAAGGCGAGCGCCCCATAAAGGCGGACGGCAAACTGCTGGTGATTGACGGCGGTTTCTCCAAGGCCTATCAGCCCGAAACGGGTATCGCGGGCTATACGTTGGTATATCATTCGCACGGCATGCAGCTGGTGCAGCACGACCCGTTCCAAAGCCGTCAGAAAGCGATTGAAGAGGGACAGGACATCAAGTCCACGACATTCGTTATCGAGTTCAACTCACAGCGCATGATGGTGAAAGATACCGATAAGGGCAAGCAGCTCGTAACGCAAATCCAAGATTTGAAGAAACTGCTGGTAGCCTACCGGACGGGATTCATTAAAGAAAAGGAGATTTTCTAAAACAATACCACGCCGCCTTCCACAATAACCCCTTTGTCGAAGGCGGCGTTTTTGTTGTAATGCCTGTCCCAGCCGTAACCGCCTGTCACGAACACTCCTGACTTTGCCGTCAGGCGATATTCGAGATTGATGCGGGTTTGGAGAGAATACAGCCGGGCTGGGAAACCATAGTCTTTGTTCCTGAAGGTTTCTGCGTGTTGATAGCCCAAATCGCCGCTGATGAACAGTTGCTTGTAAACAGGCAGTTCCAGTCCGGCACGGTAGAAAAGCGCGCCGGAGAATTTGTCGCTGAAATCGAGGAAATGCGTACCGCCGCCAAGAATGGTATAAAACAGCTTGTTCTTGAAGCGGGCCGCGAGATTCAGTTTCGTGGCGTTACCGCCGAAAAACATCATCTGTACTTTGGTATTCGGATTGGCATTGACCAGTCCCAACTGGAAGCCGTCCAGCTTTTCCTTATAATAGTTCACCAGACCTATCTGAAGTCCTTTAGCGCGAACCGCCACATTGAGGGGAGCAAGCTGCACGCCGGCAGACGTACCGCCTGTGATGTTTCCCAAACCGGAAATCTGGATTCCCCTCATATCGCCGCCTGCCACATTCAACAGGCCGGATGCGGTGACGCCTGCAAAATTACCGCCCGAAATATTGGCAAGTCCCGCAAGTTGTACGCCGGCGGTCTTGTCACCTGTGATATTCAGCAGGCCGCCTGCAATCACTCCGCTGCTGTTATCGCCCGTGATATTGGCCAAGCCGGAAAAGACCGCTCCCTGCGCATGATTCCCGGTGATACCCACAAGCCCGGCAACGGACAGGCCGCTGAGATTATTGCCGTTGATATTGGTGATTCCGGCCATTTGTACGCCCCGCATACTTCCACCCACCATATTGGATATGCCGGAGAACTGCGCTCCGTTCATGTCTCTGCCCACAACGGCTCCCAATGCATTTACTCCCAAGCCGTTCAAACGGTTCATGGCCGAGAAGATACCGAGATTGAAGAAAGTGCTTCCGACCGTGTCCGTACGTTGTGTGGAGAGATTCTTCCAAAGGGAGAGGTTGACGCCCGCTTTTCCTTTACGGACGGGTTGCCGCTTGCCTGTCTGGGCATAGCCTGTCCCTGCCAACAGCAAGGACAGGCAAATAAGTGAAAATATACGTTTCATGATTCTTTATAATGTTTCATCAGGCCAGGGCGCCGGCTGTCGGGTGGCGCGCAGTATCGGACGCTGTGCGTCCACTGACCGCAGATAGTTGCTTAATTTTCTGGATAGTTTCTTTACAAGTTTCGGGTTCCCGGCTGCTACGTCATGCTGTTCGCCGATGTCGGCCGGGATATTGAACAATTCGCGCTTGCCGCTGTCAAAGTAGTATACCAGCTTCCATGCTCCGGAGCGGATGGAGCAGGTGGCTCCTATACCCGGGCCGGAAGGACCCCAACTGTGCGGGTAGTGCCAGTATATGTCGCGAGCGGGCATTTTGCCTTTGCCGGTAAGCAAGGGCAGGAAGCTGATGCCGTCGCGTTCCTGTACCGTATTGTAATGCTTCACACCGGCTATTTCGAGAATGGTGGGGAAGAAGTCCTCTATCATCAGATAATGGTCGCATTTGGTTTCTGCGGCTACCGTGCCGGGCCAGCGTACAATCATCGGTTCGCGCACCCCGCCTTCGTAGGCGGAACCTTTTCCGCTGTTGAGCGGGTAGTTCTGCACATGCAGTTGTCCGGCACGGGTGTGTGCGGCCAACCCGCCGTTATCGGACATGAAAAGCAGGACGGTGTTATCGGTGAGATTATTCTTGTCCAAATAGTCCATCAGGTCGCCGAGGCTTTTGTCCATACCCTCTATCAGTGTGGCATACGCCGCTTCTACCGGGGGAAGGCCTTTGTCCAGATACTTTTGGTAGAAACGCATATCGGGCTGGATAGGAGTGTGTATGGCGTAATGAGCCATGTATAGGAAGAAAGGCTTATCCGTTTCCCGTGCGTCGTCCAAGGCTTTTTCGGCTTCTATGGTGAGCGCTTCCGAGAGGAATATATCTTTTCCATGATACTTTTCCAATCCGGGTACGGCAGCCAGCGGGCTTTTTCCGTCAGGTTTGTTTCCGAAGTTCTGCATGCCGTAGTAGCTGGCGGGAGAACCTGCCGCATGACCGGCTATGTTCACGTCAAAGCCCATTTTCAGCGGATCGGCTCCGGGCGTGTCGTTGGCCCCGAAGTGGGCTTTACCGCAATGGATGGTGTGGTAACCGTTGTCTTTGAGTACCTGTGCCAGCGAGGTAACTTGCGTGGTGCGTTCCACACCGGGCTCCTGGCAAATGCCGTTAACGTTCCATTCGGGATAAATCATAACGGAGTCCGGTTGCTCGTGGGTGGTATTCTTACGCAGCGTCCAGCTTGTCACCCGGTGTCGCGCGGCGTTCATACCCGTAAAAAGGCTGACGCGCGTAGGCGAGCTGATACTGCACGCGTAGGCTTGTGTAAACATTTTGCCCTGAGTTGCCAGACGCTCCATGTTGGGCGTATGGTACGTGTCGTTGTAGCGGGTGCGCTGTGTCCAGAAAGGCAGAGATGTGTCCTGCCATCCCATATCATCCACTAAAAATAAAATAATGTTCGGGCGTTGCTCCGCGGCGGGCATTGCCTCGCTTGACGGCATCGCCTGGACTGCTCCTGACATTCCGGATAACGGAAGTAACGCGGCGGATAATAATAATTCGTTTTTCATCGGAGAAAGAAAGGAAGGGTTAGTGATTAGGGGTTAGGGATTAGTGATTAGGGGGGGATTGAATGAATGGCGGTGAACAATCAGCGCAGGCCGCATAACCCGTTAATCACTAATCACTCACCGCTATCCACTATTTCGTCTTATCCTTTTGCTTCCTGATACAAGAAGCGTTTGATGGACTTCTTGGGTGTCTTTTCAAATTCTTCGGGATATATCTTCATCTTGGAAATCTGACTGTAAGCGGGCAATTCCGCGTTCAGCGCAACACGGTTCTCTTCCATGACGCGTTCTATGTCGTCGTTGTTGAGGCCGTGGGCAAAGGCATCGTCAAAGTCGGGATATACCAGTCCTACGAGCTTTTCGTTCTGCTGTACGATGATGCTTTCGGATACGTACGGCAGGTTGTTCAGCTTATCTTCTATTTCTTCGGGGTAGATGTTCTGTCCGCTTGGGCCGAGGAGCATATTCTTGCTGCGTCCTTTGATGGTGACATTGCCTTCGGCATCCATCAGGGCGAGGTCGCCGGTATGCAGCCAGCCCTCTTTGTCCACCACTTCGGCGGTAGCCTCTTCATTCTTGTAGTAGCCAAGCATGACGTTGGGCCCGCGGCAGACAATCTCGCCGGGGACATTCTCCGGATCGGGAGAGAGAATCTTCACTTCCATGCGGGGAGCGGCCTTACCGCAGGAACCGGGCTTGAAGCGCGTCCAGTCTTCGTAGCAGATGATAGGGCCGCATTCCGTCATGCCGTAGCCTACGGTGTAGGGGAAATCTATCATGCGCAGGAACTGCTCCACTTCCTGGTTGAAAGCTGCGCCGCCGACGATGACCGCTGCGAAATTGCCCCCGAACGCCTGTATCATCTGCTCGCGTACGGTGGCTTTTATCTTGTCGTTGATGATGGGCACTTTCAGCAGCAGCTTCATGGTGGGGGTTTCCAGCTTGGGCAATACGCTCTTCTTGATAATCTTTTCGATGATGAGCGGTACGGCTACGATGAGGTTCGGTTTCACGTCGGCGAAGGCCTGGAAGATAATCTTCGGGCTCGGCATGCGGGTGAGGTAGTAGATATGGCAACCCACGGAGAACTCATACAGGAACTCGAATGCCAGTCCGTACATGTGCGCCATGGGCAGCATGCATACCAGTTTGTCGCCGGCTTTCAGCGGCAGTACCTCGAAGGCGAACTTGGTGTTGGACCACAGGCTGCGGTAGGGCAGCATTACGCCTTTCGAGTAGCTGGTCGTACCGGAAGTATAGTTGATGACGGCCAGCTCTTCGGGTTGGTCTTTGTGGTAATCGATGTGTTCCTTGCGGAAGTTCTTGGGGAATTTCTTGCCGAACATCTCGTTGAGGTGCTCGCGGGCGTAAGTAACCCGTTCGTTGCGCGATACCAGCAGGGTGAAGTCGGTCATCATGAAGATGCCTTCCAGCAACGGCATGGCGCTTTCGTTGAGGTTTTCCCATACTTGGTCGCCTACGAAAAGGAGCTTGGCTTCGGAGTGGTTCACGATGTTGTGCACATTGTCGGCCTTGAACTCGTGAAGAATGGGCACAATGACTGCGCCATACGTCAGCGTGGCGAGGAAAGTCACTCCCCAGTGCGAACTGTTACGGCCGCAGACAGCGATTTTATCGCCTTTCTTGATGCCGCTCGCTTCAAAAATGATATGCAGCTTTTCTATTTTGCGGGCTACATCCTTGTATTGCAGGGTTGCCCCTTTATAGTCGGTCAGGGCGTCCAGGTCCCAGTTTTCCTTTATACTGTTCTCTATATAGGCGATAAAACTTTGTTCCATTATTATATTGCACATTTAGTTGAAAATTGTGCAAATATAAGGGTTTATATAGAGAATGCAAACTTTTAGGGGAAAATAGTACTCCGGCGGATTTCCTAAAACTCTACGGTAACGCCCAGGGTAGGCAGCAGGGTTCCGCTTTCCTGTTTGAGGTATTTCATCTTGTAACGTTGTTCGGACGCGGGGGCGGCGGGGTTTTCAATGACGCCTGTGCTCATGATGACATCCGGCTGCTTCAGTTTGCTGCCGGTCACGTTTTGCAAGTCCAGATAGAGTCCCACCATGCAACGGCGGAAGTAGAAAGACTTGTCCACACGCACATCCAGTTGGGCGAAGTCGGGAAGCCGCCCGGTATTGTAGAGCGAGTAGTCGTAATAAGGCTGTCCTTTGGCGTCCCAGGCCTGGACGAGCGATGATTTGTCCTCATCGTAGGGAGTGTAGGGCGCACCGCCTATGTAGCTCACCTTGCCGCCTATGCTCCAGCGCTTAGGCAGGTTGTACGTGCCGCTCATGTTGAGGATGAAACGGTTGTCCCATGCGGACGGAATGTAATCGTCTCCCGAATGGTTGCGGTATTCGCTTTTGTAGAGGGTGAAGGAAGATACCAGGTTGAAGCGGCCGGAGACCTGCCACCTGAACATGGTTTCCAGGCCGTATGCCCTGCCGTCGGCGGTAGAAGCCAGCGGTTCATTGCCTACCACGCCGTAGTCGTTGCCTTTGCAGGCCAGCGGGATGTTATCTTGCAGGGAGAGGGGAATACGGTTGTAACGCTTAAAGAAGCCCTCGGCGGAAATCATGATACGGTCGTGCAGATGCCAGTCTGCGCCGATGTTGCTCTCCATTACCCGCATATATTTCAATGCTTTGTTGAGGTAGGTCCCATTGTTGTTTTTGTAGCCCAGCGCCGTATAGGGCGGCAACTGGTGGTAAAGCCCGGCGCTTCCGTTCAGAATCCATTGCTCCGACAGCTTGTACGAGGCGGAGAGGCGGGGAGACAACTGTTTCCACAATTGTTTCATGCCGCGGTTGTAGTTGTTGCCGTCCACGCGGATGCCGGCGGAGAGGGTGAAACGGTTGTCGCGGGTGGAATAGTCGGACGAGAAGAAAGCTCCCCAGCCGATGATATTGAGCGAGGTTTTGTAGAGCGAGAACGGACTGTCGGTATTATTCGTATAGCCGGAGTTGGTAAGTTCCGCACCCTCTTTCAAAGTCCATTGTCCGAGACGGGTCCGGTTCTCGAACAGGGCGGTGGTTTTCTGTTCTACCGAACGGAGACGCAGGGTGAGGTTGTCCTCGGAAGAGTCATCATTATTCCGGTACTTCAGGTTGCGGTTGTTCAGATAATTGTGGCTGAGGGTGACGGACTGCGTGTGCTTTCCGGCGTAATGCCTGTACACGGCTCCTACGGTGAAAGTCTCCTGATGGATGGTAGGCAGGTAGCTGAGCAGGTATTCGGCGTCTTCTCCTTTTTCGTCCGTATTCAGCTTCATTTTGTCGATGCCTGTCAGGGCGAGTACGGTCAGCTCGTCATGTTCCGTCAGCCTGGTTTTTATTTTGAATTGCCCGTCTATGAAGTTGGGCAGAAAAGGCAGCCCCAATGCTTTGAATAACAGTTGCAGGTACGACTGGCGTACGGAGAAAAGGTAGGTGGTGCGGTCATTGAAATGTCCGCTGCCGCTCAGGGACACTTCGGATGCTCCGAGGGTTGCCTTGAAAGTCTGCTTGTCCGGGTTGCCGTCACGAAGCCGGAAGTCGAGCACGGAACTCAATGCTCCGGAACGGTTGGCGGGGAATGCGCCTGTATAGAATGTAATCTCCCGTACGAGGTCGGCGTTGACGATGCTTACCGGGCCGCCCGACGCGCCTTGCGTGGCGAAATGATTGATGTTAGGTATCTCGATGCCGTCCATGTAGAAACGGTTTTCGGAAGGTGAGCCGCCCCGTACGATAAGGTCGTTTCGGTACCCGACAGGAGAGAATGACACGCCCGGATAGGCGCGTACTATGCGGGAAATATCCCGGTTGGCTCCGGGGCTTTTCTCGATTTCCTGCAAGCCGATGACACGCATGCTTACAGGGCTTTCTATGCTTCTCCGGAAAGGAGAGGGCGTAACCACGACCGCCGTCAGCAGATTGGCGTCTTCTTCCATCTCTATTTCGATGAACGGGGTAGAGGCGGAGACTATATATTCCGGGCTGGATGCGGTGACGTACCCTATGCACGTAGCCTCGAAACGGTATATCCCCGGTGGCACCTGTTCGATACGGAATACGCCGAGCGAGTCGGTGGAAGCCCCTTTGCCCGGAAGGCCCGTTACCGTTACGTTGGCGTAGGCGACGGGCTTTCGGGAGTTCTTGTCAATGACTTTTCCCCGGACAGGGTAGGTTGTGGCAGCGGCTGTCGCCACTGCCGGGACGATGCAAAAGAGGAGCATCAGCCATACGATGCCGCCGATGTGCCGGAGTTTTACCGTCATGCTTATTTATCGTTGCTTAAATACCAGCGGTACATCCGCTCTACACCTTCCTCGATGTCTATCTTATGCTGCCAGCCCAACGCGTGCAGTTTGCCGGGGTCGGTGAGTTTGCGCATGGTGCCGTCGGGTTTGCTGCTGTCGAAAGTGAGCTTTCCGCGATACCCCACGGTGTCCGCAATCAGTTCGGCAAGGCGGCGGATGGTGATTTCCTTTCCCGTACCGATGTTGATGTGACAGTTGCGGATATCCTTCTCTCCGGCTTTGCAGGTATCTTTAAAGTCCACGTGCTCCATGACGAATACGCTGGCGTCCGCCATTTCCTCACTCCAGAGGAATTCACGCAGCGGCGTTCCCGTACCCCATAACTTGACTTCCCCTTCGCCGATGCCGTATTTGGCAAGTATGTTCAGTATCTCTTCGTTGCTGTTGCTTCCGTCGATACCTTCTACGGGGCGCAGGTTCATGTCGCGGCGTACGGCATCCCAGTCGCCTTGTTGCAGGCAGTGGGCCAGATGTACCTTGCGAATCATGGCGGGCAGTACGTGGCTGCGTTCCAGGTCGAAATTGTCGTTGGGGCCGTAGAGGTTGGTGGGCATGACGGCGATGTAGTTCGTACCGTATTGCAGGTTGAAGCTTTCGCACATCTTCAGCCCGGCAATCTTGGCGATGGCATACGGCTCGTTGGTGTATTCCAGCGGTGAGGTGAGCAGTACGTCTTCTTTCATCGGCTGCTCGGCGTCACGCGGGTAGATACAGGTGCTGCCCAGGAAAAGCAGTTTCTTCACGTTGTGGCGGAAGCTCTCGCCAATGACATTTTGCTGTATCTGGAGATTCTTGTAGATGAAGTCGGCGCGGTAGATGCTGTTTGCCATGATACCGCCTACGAAAGCGGCGGCGAGGAATACGTATTCCGGTTGCTCCTCATCGAAAAAACGGCGTACGGCGACTCCGTCCAACAGGTCGAGTTCTTTATGGGTTTTGCCTACGAGGTTGGTGTAGCCTTTCTCCTGCAAGTTTTTCCAGATGGCGGAACCTACCAGTCCGCGATGCCCTGCGATGTATATTTTTGCGTTCTTGTCTAACATTGTAATGAATGGGATGGTTTCTGAAAATTAATTATTTGGTTAAATCTCTTTGCTTCTCAAATGCAGTTTCCGTACGAACTTCATGTCATGCTCCGCCATGATGCGCACCAGCTCTTCAAAGCTCGTCTGCTGCGGGTTCCAGCCCAGTAACGTTTTGGCTTTGGTGGGGTCGCCCAGCAGTTGTTCCACTTCGGACGGACGGAAGTATTTGGGATCTACTTCCACCAGTACTTTGCCGGTTTTGCAGTCGATGCCTTTCTCGTCTGCGCCTGTGCCTTCCCAACGAAGCTGTATGCCCGCTTCTGCAAAGGCCAGCGTGGCAAACTCGCGTACGGTGTGCATCTCTCCGGTGGCAATCACGAAGTCTTCCGGTGTGTCGTGTTGCAGGATGAGCCACATGCATTCCACGTAGTCGCGGGCATATCCCCAGTCACGGCGTGCGTCGAGGTTTCCCAGATACAGTTTGTCTTGAAATCCTTGGGCTATGCGTGCGGCGGCCAGTGTGATTTTGCGGGTTACGAATGTTTCGCCGCGGCGTTCGCTTTCGTGGTTGAAGAGGATGCCGTTTACGGCGAACATGCCGTAGCTTTCACGGTAGTTCTTCGTAATCCAGAAGCCGTATTGCTTGGCTACGCCGTACGGGCTGCGCGGGTAGAACGGGGTAGTCTCTTTCTGGGGCACTTCCTGTACCTTGCCGAACAGCTCTGATGTAGAGGCCTGGTATATCTTCGTTTTCTTTTCCAGTCCGAGGATACGTACGGCTTCCAGCATGCGCAGCGTGCCTATGGCGTCTGTCTCGGCGGTGTATTCGGGCACGTCGAAAGATACTTTTACGTGGCTCTGTGCGGCGAGGTTGTATATCTCGTCCGGTTGCACCTGCTGGATGATGCGTATCAGCGAGCTGCTGTCCGTCATATCTCCATAGTGCAGGTTGACGGTACGTTTCTGCTTCATGTCACGTACCCATTCGTCAAAGTACAGATGCTCGATGCGTCCGGTGTTGAAGGAAGATGAACGGCGCATGATGCCGTGCACTTCATACCCTTTCTGCAATAGGAATTCTGCAAGGAACGAGCCGTCCTGTCCGGTGATTCCGGAGATTAGAGCTTTTTTCATTTATCTTTAATTTTGTATGACCGTTGTTTTGAACGAGCAAAATTCGCTATTTTTTGCGAGATGGCAAAATATAGCTGGGAAAATGCAATAAACTCCGGCATAAATTGTATGTCGGAGTTTACGGTAAATTAATTTTATGATGTTTGCGGTTTGTTTTCTCCATATACTCTTCATAAAGAGCTACCGGGCCGTAGTGCCATAATTTTGTTTCCTCTTGTTCCAGTTCTTTATATGTATCGGATTTATAGAATGCCCGAAGGGCGTCTAATAATGTTCCGCCTTTTTCGGCGGCATAGATTTTGGCGAACAGACTTACTTTGGCGGGTAAAAGTAAATGTAGGTTTTGATTGGTTATTTCTCTATCTATACTGCCGTGATATAGTTTCATTTTTGTTCCTCCTGTTTCCTTTGTTGTATGAAGTCGTCAATTTCTTCTAACAGCCATTGTCTGCTTTGAGTATGTAATACATCAAAGTTTGCAGATAAATATTCTGTAACTCCGTATTGGTCGAATATACTCATGACTTCTCCACCGGTGGCAGAGATATGCACCTTGTATTGTTCAATGCAAAATGAAACAAAATACGCAATATCAAGTTCTTTATCCTTCATAGCTTTTATTTGTTCTGTGGTACTTCAACGTGCTACCTTTGAAATGCCACAGAACAAAGATAGTATAAAAGTTAGAATCTATGAAGTAAAGGAGAGTTTATTTGCTGCGTACAAGAATGACCGGATCGATGCATTCAATCTTTCAATAACTTACGATTTTGATTATCATCACTTTCCAATATGCTCATTTGATGGCCACAGAATGAATGCCGATTGCACCGGTTTATTCTATCCACGTTTTTACCGAAAGCACGAAATTGTTGTTCCCTGCCGCATTTTTAATTGTACCGAATTCGGTACAATTAAAAATGGGATTATACAACATTTCTCATTCTATTTTTCTCTCCCCACTCATCCCCTGCTACTCCCACAGCAACTCGGGAATAGAGCCATAGCTGAATGATTTCCAGTGACTGCTTCCCCAACCGTTTGAGGCTTCTGTGCTGTATCCGGGCCAGCCGGGATTGCCATTTCCGAATTGATTATTGTCCGAGGCGTTGACGCCGTTGTCTCCTACGGGGGTGTCTCCCATTTTATACCAATTGTGTTGTACGCCGTTGCCGTTTTCACTCCAGCCTACGATTTCGCCTCGTTTGGCTGTACCGCCGCCGTCTCCTTCCCAACTGTTGGGGGCGATTGTACCGAGGTTATAGCAGTAAGAAAGGGTGGCGTTGCTGTAATATATGCCGCCGGCTATTCCGCCGTAGCCTGCCGACTTGCCGGGGTGATAGGGCTTGGTAGGCATAACCTCGCCGTCGTTGTGACAATAGCTTGCGGTTCCGGAACTTATCCATCCTACGATGCCGCCTAACAGTTCCGCTTTGCCGGTGACGGTACCTAAATTCATGCAATGCAGAATGGAGCACCCTCTTTCCACCTGTCCGCATATTCCGCCAATGTACGAGCCTGCTCCGCCGTCGTTGGTACCTTCTATGGTGGCGGCATTGCTGCAATTTTCAACGAGGGCATTGCTGCCGTTGGGCATTACGGCGCATATTCCGCCAACGAGACCCGAGCCCTTTATCGTTCCCGAACCGATACGGATATTCTTCAGCTTTCCTTGATTTCTGCCGAAAAGTCCGCCGTTGCTGCTGGTCAGGTCTGTGATTGCGTAGCCGCCCCCGTCATAATTGCCGGAGAAATCGATGGGAACCCAGTTCTTATAAATCCGTAAGCTGAGATTTTTCGTTTGCTTATAATACTTGCCGGGGTTTTGCGCTATACCTCTCAGTTGTACCGGGGTGGTTACCGGACATGCGGAGCTGGCGAGACCTTCACCTTCCATACCGCCCGTATTGAGGGGAACGGTGATTATTTTGGACAGCCGTTCCAATGTCAGCAGGTAGGTAGTGGCGGATAGCAACAGTTGTGAGGAGTTGGCTATATTGTCATTAACATAGATATCCAACGAAGTAATCGAAGCGGGGATTGCCGTTATGTTGCTCAGTGTATAGGTGTTGCCGGCGGCGTGCGTCGCCGTATAGCTCGTGCCGTTTAGCACTACGCGGGACACCGTGCCCAACGCGTCCGCATAGTTTCCGAGATTCAGTGTTACGGCTTTATTGAATTCACTGCCGTCGGCAGTTACATTGCCGCCCGCTCCGCTTATGTCCAGAAGGTAGGAGCTGTTGGCTTTCATGCCGGACAGGCTGAAGGTTTTTCCATTCTCGGTTGCGATGCTTAACGCTCCGGGGAGCACATAGTACACCGCGTTGCTTGTAATTGCAGAGGTCTTGGAAGTGATGCTGAAACTGCCGTCGGCGGGCTGTATGTCTACGCTTTGGGGGATGGATACGGAACTGCTTTTAACTTCAGCGGTCAGGCTGTTGCTGCCTATTCCGGTTACTTCCGCCCGTACCAGTGCGCTCTGAAAAGTTAATGGTACGGAAGTGGCGGCCGTTATGGCGATGTCGGTGGCGGTGGCTTTCATGATGATGCTGTTGGCGGCGATGGTAATCGTATTACCGGACAGCGTGCCTTTGGCGTAGAGTGCCTCTACGTTGACGGTTGCTCCTACCGGTACGGAGATGGCCGGGTCGAGCGCGCTCCATGTGCTGCCGCTGCTGCTGTATGTGGTGGTAGCGTAGGCATACGTGGCGGTTCCGCCTGAGGTGATGGTTACGGCAAGATATACCTTGTCGCCGTTATTCCACGACAGGGTTGTTCCCGAATCCGCGACGCGGGTATGGGCGTGCGGGTCGTCCATGCTTGCCGTTTGAGGTGTAAATCCGCTGGCGCCTGCCGTCATTTCCTGAAAGGGAAGGGGTTCGCCTATGGTGAAAGCGAGGGGCTGCAAGTCGGCCGCAGGCAGTTCGTCTTGTTCCGTGCAGGCGGTGCAGAACCATAGGATGCCCATGCCGCATAGGCTGTATAGAATATATAAGATTTGCTTTTTCATTGTCATGCTGTTGTTAGGGATTATGGGAGTGTGGGGTCTTCTATTTCGTAACTGATTCGGGGATGTCCTTGCTCATCCGGAGTGGGTTTCCAAAAGTATTCGGAATCCCATTTCTTCGAGTAGAACCGATAATCCGTCCAATATGAATTGATTGAGAAATCATACTTGATGAAGGGGTAATCCACGGTCGATTCGATTTTATAGCCGGGGTCTACGACATCTTGCACCGTTTGTCCCATAAGCGTACTCGAGGAGAAACAGTACTCGTCAATTTTGCCGTAACCTATGAATTCTTCGCTAAATATTCTGGACGAGAAATCATGTGAGCTGGGTATGCTTGTGCCGTCTCCATAACAGAAAAACATCGTACCGTTTTCAGTCCAGTAACCTATGAAACCGCCAAAACATATTTGGCCTGTCTGCGATTGCGATGCTATATTGGGATAGGCAAGCGCCAACGTTGCATAGCTGTAACAAGATAGAAGGGAGCCTGAGTTGATATTGCCTAAAAAGCCGCCTGCATATATAATATCGTCGACAGAGCCCCTGTTTGGGAGGGAGACGGCTATGTCTCCCAAAGAATAAGAGCCGACGATACAGCCTTCCGTACTACTACCGCAGAACCCGCCCACATAAATGATATACATATTTTTTGTCGGTATATCTTTTATCTCGATGTTGCCTGAAGCGTAGCAGGATGCCACGTCGACATTATACGCGTAGCCTATCAGGCCGCCGACGGAACATAAACCTGTATTTGGGATTACACTGCCGTTTTCCCCTATATCCACTTTGGCATTGCAAAGGACTACCCATGATAAGCCGGCATTACAGTTCGCATAGCCTATCAGCCCGCCTGTGGAGTAGGGCATGCCGCCTGAGATTTCTCCTAATATGACGGTCTTGATTTTCCCGGTGGCGGAGCAGGATATCACTTTTGAATTCTCACGCATATAGCCTACTAATGTTCCTGTGCCGCTTGACGAGGCTTGAAGGGCAATCTCTGTATTCCGCAGATGTATGCCTATCAGGTTGGCGTTTAGAATGCCGCCGAAGAGTCCCATTCCGGCTTCCTGCGTGTATTTTGCATGCCATTGCAATTTCAGGTTGCTGATGGTGTGGCCGTTGCCGTTGTAGGAACCTTGGAAATACTGGGTGCCGTGTCCTATCGGTGTCCAGTTGGTCGCGTCTTCGCCATGGGTGGGCGAGGTGGCGAGGTCTTGCATGTCGATGTCTGCGATTTGCAGGGCACGGGCGTTTCGGTTGCCGTTGTTGACATCATCGCGGAAGTTGGCGAGGTCTTCGGCGGTGGCTATGATATAGTTGTAGAAGGCGTGTGTAGGCGAGGGTGTTTGCTGCGTTTCCCATGCCATATCGGTGTCTGTTGTGATGGCTGTTATCCGGTTGTCCTGTATTTTCAGGGTGTAGCCTATGGCTTTGCCGGACAGCCAGTCGTTGGGGGTGACGTTGGGCAGAGCGCCTTCGATGGTGTGGGAACCGTCGCTGTCGGTGTAGGTCAGCGTCACCTTCGTATCGTTCGGGTGCGAGGGTATCAGGAAGAATTCTTTTACGGTCTTTGCCGTGCCGTCGGCCGCTATGCTGACGGTGGCCGTGCAAGTGCTTTTGCTTGTACCGATGTTTTCCGCAGTGACCGCGGTGTTGGCGTCGTTTATGCTGAAGTCGGCCGATGAGGCGCACTCGGTGCTGATACCGGTTATGGTTTTGGAGTCACCGTCGTTCAGCTGTACTTTAAAGACCACTTTGGTCATGGCGTGCTTCATGGTGAACTGTACGGGACCATGAGTATTGGTGCAATCCGTTACGCCTGTCGAGAGCAGCAGGTCGAGCTCCCCTTTGGGGGCGGAATAGCTGATAACAGGTCTGCCCGGGGCATTGAAGGCAGTGGGCTTCGTTATCCGTATCTTGTCGTTGGCGTTGCCGGAAACGGCGGCGGTATGGGGCGCGTAAGCGAAGAATGATACTTTCTCGTTGGCGTTGGCAGGCCAATACCTTACGGGGCTGTACGTCCAGACGCCGCCCGTTTTCTTCACCGATTGGTTGTACAGGTGGTTGGGAGTGGAACTGCCGTTGCTGAAGTTGCCTGTGCCCGTAAAGTAGGCGAATACGCCCATTTCCGTAAGGTTGTCGGTAGTGGCTTCGGCACGTGTACCGGGTTCCGCTTCACTGCTTGCTACGGTGGTGGAGAAACCAATCTCCCGGGTGGACATAAGGCTTTCGTCCTCGCTGTCGCAGCCGGTGCACAGGGTGCACAGCAGCGGAATCAGGATGTACGCGCCTTTCATTCTTCTCGTCATATTCATTGCTTGCTTCTTTTACTGAAAAAGTTTGTTGTGTGCCCGGAGAAGGACATTCAACCTTGACCGGGCGATGGGAAATCATTAAATTGCCGTTTCAGTATATAGGATTATGGAACGGTTACGGGTTGGTTGCTCTCCGTGCCCCAGCCTTCTACGGTAGTTACGTCGAACGAGATGGCGTTCAGGCTCACCGTGAAAGTGAATTTGTAGGCTGTACCTTTCTTGAGGACACCGGCAGGCAGGTTCACTGTCTTTTCAACATTGGAAGCGGTGTGGGTGGCGGCGCTTGTCTTGTTCACTATATCATATTCGATTTTTACCTGTACGTCACCCGCTGCGGCTGTTCCTGTGGCATTATCCACCGGGAGCAGGAACAGGTATTCGTTGGCGGGGAATAGCGATGTGGCGGTTGTTCCGCCGGAAGATATGTCGATGGAGCTTGTGGTGTAACCAGCGAAACTGGCTGCCGTCAGGTTCAGTATGCCGTTGGATGAGGCTGCCGTCAGCGCATAAGGAGAAGCCAGGTAATCCGACGTATTGCTTGCCCATGTCAGGGCTTTCATGTCCAACGTGCCTTTGCTGTTCAGCTTGCTGGTATGTACCAGCGATACGGCTGTGATGAATACCTTTGTGTCGGTGTTGGCGCTGATGTCCGTACCCGTTTTTGCTTCCATGGCCACTCTGGTCAGCGGATGCAGGAACTTGAAGTCTACCGTGCCCGAAGCCGAAGTCATGTCCATTGTACCGTTGGAGCCGTCCATGGGGTCGGACACAACCAGGTCTATCATATCCTTTTGGTTGGATTGCAGGCTGAAATTCACTTGCGGGTTGTTGCTTGCGTCGGCAGATGTCAGTGTGATGCCGTTACTGTCCGCATACGGTGCGTAGGCGAAGAACGAAACTTTGTCATTGGTGCCCGACGGCCAGAACTTTGAAGGGGTATATTCCCATACGTTGCCGCTGCCGTTCCATGTCACTTTCTGGTTGTTCATGAACTCGGACTTTGCTCCGGCAGGGTTGTAAGCTCCGTTTGTCTGGTACGCCATCACTCCGAAACCGGAAGTTTTTACGTCGGGAAGTCCGTTTTCCGCTCCACGGGCTTGTGCCGCGGTGTAGGTGTTGAATCCTATGGCTTTGTTAGCGTCCGGGTTCTGTTCGGTAATCTCATTCTCCGAACATCCTGCCAAAGCCAACAGGGCGATGGTCAGTGAGAATAAACTCTTTGTTTTCATAACTGAATGTTGTTTTTAGATTGGTAAATAGTATCGTCAGATTGATAATCCGTGTTTGTCAAATCGGGATTTCCGTATTGTTCTCTTGTCCCCATTCCTCTACGTCGGCGCCGAATCCGGAATCTTCCGAGGGCTTTATGTCGGGCAGGGGTTCGGTGATGTCGGCCTTTATGTGCAGGGTGGTGACGCCGCTGCCGTCCGCTTCTTCGTTCGCTTCGATGTTTTCCACTTCGCGCTCTACAACGGTGGTATTGTCTTTCAGCAAGGCTCTTACCTTGATTTGCACTTCTTCGGGGGCGGGTAGTCCGAAAAGATGAATCAGGCCGTTGAGTGTGCCGTTGGCGGCGAAGTCCTCGTCCGGGGTGATGTCCTCTATTTCAAATTCCTGCGCGCCTTTCTCGGCGTTGTCCGTATTGCCGTCGTGCAGGTAAACGGAGAGGGGTACGCCGCTGAGTTGGCACGTGGCCTGCTTGAGGTTGTCGATGCCCGTGATGTGCAGCTTTACTTTCACCTTGCGGGTGAGGGGCAGGGGAGTGAACCGCAGCCGGCAGGCTCCGTCGGGACAGTCGGCCACACTGCGTGCACCGGCCGGGGCGTAGTTGCCCAGCATGTTGTCCGTCACTTCGAAGTCGCGTATCACGGCAGAAGCCAGCTTGCCGGGCGCCGCGGTGATGATTTTCGTTCCGTAGCGCGTCTCCGTTTGCAGGGCGTAGGCTTCGAGGGTGTGCAGTTGCTCCTGTCCCCGGAAAGCCATTGTGCCGAACTCGTCGAACGAGCGGTTGAAGAGTATGGCGTCGTAGCGTCCATAGGGCAGGCGTACGGTGGTTTGCGTACGGTCTCCCATCAGTACGACGCGTGGTGTGCCTCCGTCCTGCGGATAGAAAATCAAGGTGGCTCCGTATTGGCTTTCTTCCTGCTGGTCGGCACGGCTCCAGTCGGCCGTCACGGTTATTTCGGCTTCCGTATAGTAGGTCAGTTCCCTTCGTTCGCAGGACGCCAGCCAGAGCGGCAGTAGCAAAAACAAAACTGTATTCTTCATTTATTTCTGTGTTTTAGTATTAACAATCTATCAGTTTTATTTCCGACAGATAGAGCCTTGTAATATAGTTGACCACTCCCAGTTTCTGCGCCACTTTTCCGTAGCGGTTGTAGAACGCTTCGGTGGTGGGATGGTTGCAGTTCAGGTGTCCGTCTATGGCTTCGAGCACTTCGAGCAGGGAGATTTCGCATAGCGGTCGGCACAGCTTGTAGAAACAGGTGGTGTATGTATCGGCGTCGGTATCTTCGGCTGTTTTTGCTTTTTCCTTTTGCTTTTCCTTTTCCTTTTCCTTTTCCTTGCGGCATATCATTCCTTTCTGTTCGAGGCGTGTGTATATGTATCGCAACTCTTCGGGAGAGGTGCAGTGGCCTATCGCTTCATGCGGTTCGTGCATGGCGATGTCGTGCAACAATGTTATTGCTATTTGAGTCAGAGGGGATAGCATATTCTTTTATTTTTTGTTTTTTCCTGTAATCAGCCAAACGAGTGATATTTTCAGTTTTGTGGGGCCCAGCCAGGTGTACTCGCCGTTTTCCTGCCAGAGCAGGGTCTGATGGTTGTCTCGGGAGTGGTAGTGGCGATAGTCGGTTCGGAGCATTCCGATGCCGATGTTGTATTCCAGTCGGAGATTGCGGGCGATGCTGTGGGCGTAGCCGTAGCTCACTCCGGCGGCAATGAAGAATTCTCCCTGATAGCCGTTCTTGTCCCATTGCAGGTCGTATTTTCCACCGCCTGCGTAGAGGCCGAGGAAGTGTCCGGTGAGTACGTCTCTTCCGCTTCTTCTGCCCGGCCGGTAACGGACTTCCAGTCCGCCCATGAGTACCTGAAAACAGTATCTGTCATCGTTTATCAGCCACCAGGGGAACATGTATTCTCCGTTGAGCGACCAGCGTTTGCCTATGGGGACTTCCAGCTCGATGTTGGGCATGAGCGCCGCATCAAAGAGGAGATTGGTTTTTACCGCGAAGAGGGGGCGACGGCGTGATTTGCCGGGTGCTATTGCGTTGGCGCTACCTTTTGTTGGGGTATTGCCTGTTACTTTCGTACTACCGATGATTTCTGTGTTGTCCGTTACTTCTGTACCGTCCGGGTTTGTGTCATTGCCTTTCGCAACCCTTACACCGTTTACAGTTTCTGTACCGTTAGCGTTTGTATCATTGCCTTTCGCAACTCTTACGCCGTTTATAACTTCTGTACCGTTAGCGTTTGTAACATTACCTTTCGCAACTCTCACACCGTTTACGACTTCCGTATCATCTGTAATCTCTGCTCCGTCTGCCTTTTGGTACTCTTTCATGTTATTACCTTGAGCATCTGCTACAAGCCTGCTACCTTGCTGTGCATGCCTTAGCGGCCGCATATAGACAGTACATATAGATGCGTTTCTCAATGCAGGCAGAATCCATTGGTTTATATGCCGATACGGAATACCTACATTCAGCTTCTTCAAGAGGGCTTCTTTCCGGCTTTCACTGGTATTCAACGCCAATATCTGCAATATTTCGTCTCGGCAGGGCAGGAGCGTATCGTTCAGTGCGACATCACGCAGGGCGTCCCAGCTCTCCGCCTGCGCAGAGGTACGGATACGGTACTGGTTCAGTCCGGGGTATTTCCAGACCAGATACCCTTTGACGGCCTGTGCACGTTGCAGGGCGAGACGTCGGTTGTAGGTGACGTTTCCTTCGGGTGAGGAAAAGGCTTGTATGCACACGGAGTCTATCCGGGATACACACAGGCTGTCTGCGAAGATTTCGTGCATGGCGGCAAGTACCCGGTGGTTGTCACGATAGCCGTAGTCGACCAGCGAACGGTCGAAGCGGAAATGCAGTACGAGTTCTGTCTTTTGTTCGGTGTCGGCGCTGAAGACCTCTTTTTTTGTCTCTCGCGCTTCCTGTGAATATATCGGAAAAGGCAGTACCTGCATAAACCCAATGATTAACAAAGGTTTCAGGTTCATAAATGTTATTTGTTTGTTTGCTTGTTTGCTTGCTTTTCAGGGCAAAGTGTTTATTAAACGTACGTCTGAAAAACACCTTTTCGGGGCTCTCTTTCAGCCCCGCCCTTTATACTTATTCCTTTGTCAGGGCACTATTTTTATTTCGGATGTAAGCGTCTGTTCCACAACATATTGAAAAATTATTTTGCTGTCATCCAAAATTAATATTATCAAAATAATTTGGTATTATGAAAAGTATGCGTATCTTTGTGTTTATCAAACGTACGTTTAAAAAACACTCCTGTTTTCGTTGAATTTTCGTTACAACACTCCCCGCCGTTATTTCTCTGTTCTTTACAGCTTTTCCCTGATGATACAGGTTTCATATATATAGTACATGTGCGTGTGCGCACGCACGGGCGTATTCTTTCTTTTTTTTCTGAGAAAAATCGCCGATTCATTAGAGAGGGGGATATACCCTCCTGCCTTTCTTCACGATGTCGGCGATTTTTTTTATTCTCAACAAGTTTCCGGCGATTGTTTTGCCCGCGTTTAATAAATGTTTAAATTTGCCTGTTAATATTAATTGAAGCCTTTAAATGTTAAACGAAAAAAGAGAAAAGAGTATGAAAAGTGCTATTTTAAAAAAGCGGAGTTTGTAGATTGCGACCGTTATGTGTTTGTTTCGAAAGATGAAAAGCTCGACGTATCCCGCATCGTTACGGGGATTGACCTGATGCTTGACGGCAAGGTGCACGTGGATACGGGCAAACAGCTTCTGTTCGAGGCCGTTGCCTGCCAGATACACGGCCATCAGACGGCGGGATGTCCTGATTTAAGTATAAGCCGCGAGGTGAGGGGCTGGGCTCATATTCTGCACGCGTTCTGCTTTGTGGAGAAAGACCGCGACCGCAGTTCGGAGATGAAGGAGCAGTCCATCGAAACGGCGCTGTACAATACCCTTGCCCGTCTTTTTCCGAAAGAGGAGCAGGGCGCGTCCGATGAGCGTCCGAAATAAGTGAAGCGGATAGTCCTTTCCTGTGGAGAGGACTATTTTCGTATCCGGGAGCGTACGCTTATCTTTGTTCCCGCCGATAGGGCAAACTAAAACAAACATCGATGAAAGACCTCATGATTACCGCTTACAGCGGCTTCTCCACCGTTTCCGGCGAAACGAACCTGACTACCGTGATAACCAACATCCGCAACGGCGCCTACTTCCATACGGTTCGGAAAGTGGAGCAGCAGTTGCGTCTGGGCGACCTCTCCAAAGCGAACGCCATCAAGAAGCAGCTCCCTTTTTTTACGCTCACGGGAAACTACTCCGCCTTGCGGCAGCCTTACAGCCTGCTTCGCTACAATCCCGTCATCACCGTGGATGTGGACGAGCTGGCGGACGACCGTGTGGATGCCGTCCGCCGTTTGCTTGAGGCTGACGCCGACGTTGTGGCGTGCTTCCTCACGCCCAAGCGGCACGGCTTCAAAATCTTCCTTTACCTGCGCACGGCGTATGCCCGCCGTCTGCGCAAGATGACCTTCTCCGTGCCTTTCATTACGTACGCGGAGCTTGAGAACCATCATGCGCTGATGTACGAGGCCGCCCGCCTGTACGTGGAGCGTCTCATCGGACTTCCGGTGGACGTGAGCGGTAAGGATATCAGTAGGGGCTTCTTCGCTTCGTTCGATGCTCAGGCGTATCTGAATACGGCTCTGCTGGGGGAGATTGAGGAAGTGACGACCCGGGTGCTCGTGCCCGGGAAGACGGAGAGGAAGAAGAAAGGGGCGGGAGATAAGTCGGCGGAAGACGGGTTGCCGGGGAAGCTGTCGGGTGAAAGGACAGGCGGTGCGCTGCCGGGTGAGAGGACGGGTAACGGGCTGCCGGACGAAACGGCGGGTAACGGAACATTGCAGGGCAAGAAGAGTGACAGGCGGCGGCGTGACGACGCTTCCGCCCTGTCTGCCGAAATAGCCCCCTGGCATCTCATGGAGTATAAAAAGGCGCTCAACACCACCCGCCGTTCCGAGGTTTTCCGTAAGGGTAACCGTGACAATTTCCTCTTCATACTGGGCAACCGCTGCTTCCGCAAGGACATCCCTCAGGAAGTTGCCGTGCTCCTTGCCGAACGTGACTTCCGGCAGGACGATCTGGACGTTGCGGGAGCTATCGGCAACGCCTACCTGTACGTGAGCAAGACCTGTGCGGCCGAGAAGGCGAAAGAGGACAAGGTTCCCGTCGTCAGCCGCGTCATGGATTTCCTTTCGCTTCGCTACCGCTTCCGCCGCAATACGGTGCTGGACCGTCTGGAGTTCTGCGAGCAGGCCGGTGCGTGCGGGACGGACTCCCTTGCCGCTTCTCCCGTCTTCAGCCCCCTGCGGAGCAAGGATTTGAACTCCATCTACGTAAGCCTGCTGACAGACGGCATCAACTGCTCCCTGAACACGCTGAAGGCCATTGTCGACTCTGACTACGCCACGGCGTTCAATCCCTTTGAGGACTATCTGCTCAATCTTCCCCCGTGGGACGGCGTAACGGACTACATCGGCGAGCTGGCCGATACCGTACGGACGGAAGACGGGAAGTTCTGGCGCGAGAGTTTCCGCCGCTGGCTGGTAGGTTCGGTGGCCTGCGCGCTGTACGAGAAGAAGGTGAACCAGCTCGTGCTGATACTTTTCGGCGGTCAGGGCAAGGGCAAGAGCACGTGGATAAGCCGTCTGCTTCCGCCCCAGTGGCGCGAGTACTACCACACGGGCATGATATGTCCGGACAGCAAGGACGACATGCTGCTGCTTTCCACCCGCTATCTCATCAACATGGAAGAGTTTCAGGGTGTGAAGGCGGCCGACCTTGCGGGTCTGAAGCGTATCATCACGCAGGAGAGCGTGACGCAGCGCAAGGTGTACGATACGCAGGCTTTCTGCTTCGCGCGGCATGCCTCGTTCATCGCGAGTACCAACAAGCGTCAGTGTTTGCAGGACATCGACGGTAACCGGCGTTTCCTGCCCTCATCGGTGCTTTCGGTGGATTATCGGCGTCCCGTGAATTATCAGGGGTTGTATTCGCAGGCTATGTCGCTGCTGGACAGCGGATTCCGGTATTGGTACGAGGGCGACGAGATAGACGGGCTGAACACTCATAACGAGCGTCACCGGATGAAGGACCCGGTGGAAGAGAACCTGTTCGTCTTTTTCCGCCGTCCTCTGGCAGAGGATTTGTCTGTTCAGTGGATGCCCGCTTCCGCCATCCTTACCCATCTTACGATTTACGGTAAGGTGCAGGTGAACCGACAGACGCAGCAGGAGCTGGTGCAGGCGCTCGAGAAGTATGGTTTCGCGACGCGTACGAACGGTCAGGGCAGTACGGAGTATGAAGTGGTGAAGTTCCAGTCGGACGAGGTGGAACGTAACTTCCGGCAATAGGATGTATATCAAAAAAAGTTCTGCCTATGTTGCAACTTCCGTTTGATGTACGGCAAACGGGATTGGCGGCATAGGCAAAATATTATTCTTTTCCGTAGGGAGAGGATGGTTCACAGACTTCGAGAGGACAGGATTTTAAAGTGTCGGGATTTCGGTAGGTATGCCAAAAGAGATGTATTCTAATAATCTCTCCTTTGATAGAATAGATTACTTTATAAGGCTTTACAAAAATAAATCTGTATTCATGCTCTTTATCGGTGAGCAGCCATTCAATGCTTCCTGCCAAAGGATGCTGTTTTAATCCGTTGATGTTCTCTCTCAGCTTCTGTATATATCTTAAAGCGGTTTGAGAACCGAAGTTACTTTTTCCGTATTGAAAGATTTCTTCAATCTGATACCGGGCTTTAACGTCGTATCGTATAATCATTACCGCAGTGAGTTAAAAAGCTCTTCCATTTGTTCCTCACTGATGTATTCTCCTGCATCAAACCGCTTTTCAGAAGCTTGCAGGTGTTGCTTTACCTCACTGAAATTCATCCGGCAGGGTGCATTATGTCCCGTACCTTTCAATATGATTTCTTTTATATCGTCCAGCACTTCTTTGTTGTCAATGCTCAATACTTCCCTTGCCAATTCTGCCTTATAAGCTTCTAATTCTAAGGTATTCATAATTACTTTGTTTTGTACACTGACAAAGATAGGTAAAAAACTCGGTATATGTTTGATGTCGGTGGTATTGTTTTTTACGGCTCTCCCAGCGTCTCTACAATCAGCCTCACCTGCCGCCTCGTATAGCGGTGGTCTCCCCTTGCTTCTCCCGACCTGTACATGGCCTCGTACAGTTCGGGATTTCTTTGTATCCAATACCTCATCTTGCGCATGGCGGGCACAAGCGGCATATCGGGATTATATAAGTGCGCCAACTCCGATTTTCTGTAAGAACGGATAATGAAAGGTTCTTCAATGCAATGATTTTCCATCTCTTTGTTATGATTTTAAACGTTTTATGATTACTGTTTTTTTGTTCGAGCCATCTCTCGGATATACCTCAAATATACGGAAAAAATACGGACTACGGAAGTGAACCGCACATTATAATCACTTGAAATCCAACTATCGAAATACATATACCGCCGCACCCATGTACGACAAAACAGCGGTGCGTACTTCCGTATCTTTGTCCTACGGAACAAGAGAGGGTATGGTTAACCGCCAATTGCGCACCCCGGCTCAGTCTCCCTATTTTTTAATTTTTAATTCTCAATTCTCAATTTACTATGGCAGTACCATTTAAGAAAGTGGGTTATCGGAAAGACCCGAAGAATAAAAATTCCGAGATAGTGTTTCATCCCCGCCTCGTTACGATGGGTCAGACAATGACGCTGGAGAGTATCGCGTACGAGATGAAAGAGAAAAGTTCCCTTTCTTACGGGGATATCAAGAGTGTGCTGACGAACTTCGTGGAAGCGATGCGGACGGCGTTGTATAACGGTCATTCGGTGAATATTCAGGAGTTCGGCGTATTCAGCCTTTCGGCGCACTCGGCGGGAGTGGCGGATGTAAAGGATTGTACATCCAAGAATATCAGGACGGTGAAGATAAACTTTCGGGCTTCGAGCAGTGTGAAACCGAATCTGACGTCTACGCGTGCAGGGGAGAAGATTGAATTTCTCGATGTACAGGCGGCCATGGACGGAGAGACAGATGGCGGTGGCAACGGCGGCGGAAACGACGGAGAAGAAGAGAATCCGTTGGGCTAAGAACCCGCCGGACTGAAACAGGGTAAAAGACAGGGCAGAACGGATTTCAAGCCTTATCCCGTTATTGAAAGACCGTCTGCCCGTCCGTACCCCTATCCCCTGATAACATTTCAATCAATTTTCATTATTATAAATAACCCATAAGTAAATATTGAAAACCAGTTTATATCAAGATAGTATAAGCCGATTATGCGTATTTACTTAACTTAACCCCAATTATTATGTCAACAAAATCAACCTGGTGGGACAAGCTCCTCAAAATCGTAATCGCAGTAGCATCAGCCGTTCTCGGCGCATTGGGCGCGCACGCAATGCCCATGTAGCCAAGTCATAACTCATAACTTATAACTCATAACTCAAAATGAGATTCATCAACCTCATCGTTGTCCACTGTTCCGCCACCCGCTGCGACCGCAGCTATACGGAACACGACCTGACAACAGACCACCTGCGCCGGGGCTTTTCCGGCGCAGGTTATCATTTTTACATCCGTAAGAACGGTGATATAAAGACGCTCCGGCCTTTGGAACGTCCCGGTGCGCATGCCAGAGGCTACAACGCCCACAGCATCGGCATCTGCTACGAGGGCGGGCTCAATCACTACGGAATGCCCGAAGACACCCGTACCGAATGGCAACGTCATTCGCTCCGCGTACTCGTAAGGACTTTACTGCTGGACTACCCCGATGCCCGGGTGGCCGGACACCGCGACTTGAGCCCCGACCTGAACGGCAACGGCGAAGTGGAACCCATGGAGTGGACGAAGCAATGCCCGTGTTTTGAGGTGAAAAAGGAGAAATGGTGAAAAAAGAAAACATAAAAAAAGAAAGCGCTATCAAAGTAAATGATAACGCTTTCTCGCTATAAGACAACCGGCAGAATAATTACCATGCCCAATCGTCCAAATTCATATCGCTTTCTACCGTGTTTTCCAAATCATCCGGCAGATTACAGAAGAAATCTATTCCTGTTTTCTCTTCCAAATCGTCGATGCTGACAGCACGGGATTTCACTTCGTCCGCAGTAGGAGCCTTACTGTATTCCTTATGTTCCGCCAAGAAACCGATGGCATGATATACACCGTCCGTTTCGGATAAAACAGCCATAAAGTAATATTTCGGACAAGCCAGTCCATGTATGGTAAAACCATTTTCGTCGGTAGTAGGTATTATTTGATCACCGCCTTTCTTCGTACCTGTATAATTTACAAGAAGTTCGTTCAACGCGCCGCCTTTGACCACATACAATTTACTGTAAGTAGTGGTGACACCCCTCTCGGCTCCGCCCCATTTGCGTACTTGCTCCTCGAACTCAGCCCAATAAGGACTATTGAAAGAGTGTATCATCGGCGACATATTACTGAAATAGAATGTCTGGTCGTTGGCTTCCTGAGTGAAAAGACGGTCGGCAGAACCGCAGATATGCCCGCGGTCAAAGCCGTCGCTCTTGTGGTGCGCATCGGTAACCTGCATCGTTTCGGGAAGAAGAGGGTCGACGATAAACTTATCCTTACGTCCCACACCGTCACCGGCAACACGTGTTGTCGCATCAAAAGAGAATGCCACCCATGAGGAATGTTTCTTCGTGTCGTCCCACTCCAAAGCGTAGTTCAGCATCTCCGTACCGTTCACTTTCAGCGAATGCGCTACAAAAACATTGGCTTCGTTCAGGCGGGGAATCTCAAGATTGAGCGAATAGCCGCTTTCGTCCTTTACGTTGGCATTGGCATTAGGTCTTACATCCTGCTCTACCGCATACTCTATCGTAACGTTGTTACCGTCGATACCGCATATACGGAATTTAACGTATTGGTCTGCCGCCAACGTCGCGGTACGCGCCCAGTAAGCGGCACCGTCTATCACGGGAACTTCCGTCTGCCAGGCATCATCATCCGGACGTGTTTTCATTTCGTCCAAACGGGTGGAAGAACTTTTCACAAAAGTGTATTGCTTGCCGTAGAATGCCTTGTCCTGAATATAGAACGGAGTCTGAAAACCTTCCGGTTCGAATACCGTAAATCCGCTCTGAGGATTCTCATAACCTTTCAGTACAAGCGTAGCGGCACCTTCCTGCGTTGTTTCAATATAACCGTTATAGGGGGCGTCGGAGCTTTCGCATGCAACCATTCCCAGCATCAACAGCCACAACCCTAAGATATTGCTAAGTTTTTTCATTGTTCTTTTTTTACTTTATTGGATGTTGTTGTTTGATAAACGGCGCTTTAGCGGGGTAAAACCCCGCCCAAACGCATCCTTTATCTATTCGGCCGGAGTTTCGGCGTCACCGCCTTCTTCTCCTTCGCTTTCTCCCTCTACCTTTTCACGAACTACCACATTCTTTACTTCCCAAGTAGGCGCAACCTCATTGGTGCTGGCATATTTGAAAGCGATGGTAACTTGCTGTCCGTTGTAAGCGCTCAGGTCTATTTTGTTGCTTACGAATGTCCAGTCGGTAGCATCCGACCAGTTCTCGACTGTCAAAGCCGTCCATGTGGCGGTCTTCACATCACCCGAATAGTCTACGGATACCATCACGTTCAGATGGTCGGCCGGATTCTCGGCACGGAAACGACAGGCGTGCTCAAACAACAGTTCAGGCTCTTTCGACTTCTTAAAGTTCATAACAGGCGATACAAGCCAACTCTCCGCCTGATGATTACCGGTAGCTTTGATGTAAGCGGACGCTTTCATATAACCGTATGAGTCTTGTTTCCATACCCAGCTCACTCCATCCATAAATACGTCCTGAATAGTAAAACTGCCCAAGTCTTTCTTGAATGTTTCGTTTACGTACATGCTTGCCTCGGCACTGATGCCTTCGGCATCTTGCGTAAAGGTAGTAGTAACCAGCCTGCTGGAAGTCGTTTCTATCCAATTTTCTCCCAAAGTATACTCTGCAACCACAGGCGTATTCGCCTTCTCATTGTAAATTACCGCAACTACCGATTCTGCCGCCGCATACGGATACTTCTGCTTCAAGTAAGCAGGCAGTACCGTTTCAGGCTCTTCAATCATATCCGTACCCAATGATTCGTAAACGCCCGGCTCTACTACGGCCACCTTGGCTTCTTCAGTCGTATATTCTTTCCATGCATTGTTATCGCCGTCGTACACATACAAAGCGGAAGTGGTAGGAGAAACGGAAGAAGCACGGGTAGAGGCAAGAGAACGAAGACCTGCAACGGCAGCAGCTTCTTCAATGGATACAAACATAGTATTAACATATTTATCACTGCTAACCCCTAACAAAAATCCCTTAACCAAAACATTTTTATCAACCAAACCAGAAACTAAATCATCAGCCGGGAATTTTATACTTCCTATCGCAGTAGAGGCTCCTTCTATTTCTATATTATAGTAGTTTCCTGACTTCACCAATTTTCCTTGATAAGAAACATAAGAAACGTATTTATTTGAAACAGCAACATAAGCATCCAAATCGGCGGCTGACATTTCAAAAGGTTTCAATCCATCTATAATCGTACTCGTACCTACTTTCATTACCGTAGAAGTTGCACCAAACTGCATCAATCCTGCATTTTTTGATGTAGTACCAGATACCGTCACCACATCGCCCACCGCTACTGTCACAGCCGGACTTTCACCTTGATACACCCATGCATACCCCGTAGCATCAGCTAATATAAAACCTCTTGTATAAGTGCCAGCTACTACACCCTGCACCGTATATGTTCCTGCCGGAGACAGTGACACTATACCAGCTGCTGTAAAATCAGTACCACTACCATCGGCAAGAACAACGGAAGTAGCCATTGTATTTACAAACTTGCTGGTAGAAGATTGTCCTATCAGATATCCGGTAATTTTTACTTTTTGGTTTATTAAAGCCGGATCCAAAAATACCGGATATTGAATACTTCCTTTTACATTCTCCGACATACCATCCACCGTTACATTATAGTAATTTTCACTTTTAATCAGAGTTCCTTCATAAGTAACATATCTTATATCCGTGCTACCCAAAGCAGCTTCCAAAGCAGCTCCATCAAGAATTTCCGGATTGGTGGGATATGCAAAAGCGGAAGCCGGGTTCACTACGGTAACTTTCGCATCTTTAGAGAATTGAAACGGCGCTCCTTTGTATGAACTTATCTCTCCCGATACTGTAACTTCATCACCTAATGAAAACGGTGGAAGAGCATTCAGATACACCATAATGACACCGGTTGCATCTTGTACCAAGAAGCTACGAGCATTAGCAGCTACTACTTTGCCTTTTACATCATAGTTTCCCACCCCACTCTTTATAGCCTCTGCTATATTCGTGTAAGAGGGCGCAGGTTCATCACCGCCATCCCCCCCACCGCCGATACTGGGCTCTGTTTGGGAATAAGCATAATTCACGACTTTCATATCTCCTGCCGCCGGATTATTGACAGCAGCTTTCAGCAAACCCGGAATCTTAGATACAGTGGAAGGAGAAAGGAAAGAAGCTTTCACTTTATCACCCCATACTGTTTTATAGTCATCTTCCGTCAAGTCATAGGCAGACAGGTTCTTAAAATCACCCATATACTCGGACGGACTGAAAAGTTTGTAAGTAACCACAAATCGCGAGCCTTCGTCTGCATTGGGGTATTTGGATTTCAGATAGGCCGGAAGATAATCCTCAGCGGGCGCTTCTTCCGTAAAATAATGGTTAGTACCGACTTCCGCCAATGCCTCTACATACGTCTTTCCTTCGGGGTCTTTGGAAAGTGCCAGCTCTTGGTTGGCGCTCAATTTGGAGATAGTACCGTAATCGGCTGTTTCCAACGTCATGGCGATGTCCTTCACATCCGTGATATCGGGTTTGATGTTGAACTGGTCATCGTAATGGTCGTCACAAGCTGCTAACAGAGCCAGCAACGCTATTGAAACGAATATTTTCTTCTTCATATTGTGAATGTCTTTGTTTTCGGTTTAGAAATTAACTTTCAATCTTATGCTATATGTACGTCCAAAAGAATAGAATACATATACGTTATCGGCCGTAGCCGCCGTACTTGCGCCACTGGGGTTCCAAGCCTTGGAAATATACTGGTAGTTCAACAGATTGTTTACATTACCGGACAGAATCGCATTCAGCTTACCGAACTTGAAGCGGTACGAAGCGTTCATATCCAACTGACTGGCAGCAGGAATCTTCCACGGTTCCGCTACCGCAGTTTCTTTACCAACCGTCAGGATTGTACCGTCTACGGCATAGTAAGAATAGTTACGTCCGTAGTAAGTCCAGTCGGCACCTACACGCAGGTCTTTGGTAATGTTTACATTGGCGCCTACGGCTGCCGTAGTCTGCGCCGAACCGCCTACACGGATACCATTCATCTTGATGTGCGCCTTGGCATGATCCTCGGCTCCCGGAGTGGTAACCTTTCCGGCTTGCGTCATGGCATTGCCCAACTCGTCGTATACGTATCCCGTAGCATCGCTATCCCACTTCCAATCGCCTAAAGAAACCATACCGGTAAGTTCCAGCCACCGGAAAGGTCTGATTTTAATATCCAACTCAGCGCCTTTATGCAAAGCGGCAAGGCCGGACATATTGATATTGCCATTCTGCTGATTATCCAGCGTCACACTCTTTGTCATGGTTTTGTCCATCCAACGAGTGTAATAGAGATTCAGATTAGCTGTCAGCCACGTGTTACGGAAACCATAACCCAACTCTGCCGAGAATACTTTTTCATTCACGGCTTCCTTGTTCAGGATATTACTCTTGTCCGATGTCATAAATGCGCCGTATGAGTACTTGGGAGCACGACTGATATAACCTACATTGGCAAACACATTGTGGTTGTCCGTAATGTTGTAATTGGCGCCACCTTTAGCGGTGAAGCCCAAGAAGTTTACCGTTTTGGACTTGGCGTGTTCCTTATCGTAGTAAAAACGGTCGTAACGCCAGTAACCGGTGTTTGAAAGCGACCCTGCGACGAAAGCAGCCAAACGGTCTTTATTGTATTCCAATTGGAAGAAGCCGCCTTCCTGCATTACAAATCCGTCATAATCGCGGAAAACAACGTCACCGACACCTAATTTCTGATAGCGCCAATTAGGGTCGGCCGCGTGAATATTGTTCTTGACATCTACGTTGCCACGCTCAGAATCAAGATAATATGTACCACCAAAAAGGTCTGAAATCTCGTTACGGTGCACACCTTTATAAAAACGATAGTCTATGCCGCCATAGAAGTCCAAATATTGTCCTATCTTAGTGGTGTAAGTAGAGAGCAGTCCGTACCAGTCGTGACTGTTATTGGAACGTGCGGCAATCAATGCGGAACCGTATTCGCTCGTACGGTTAATCTCTTCGATGGCAGCATAGTCGAATGTTCCGTCACTGCGGCGGAAAGTATCGTACAACGTACCTTTATAAGCTCCTCTCCATGAAGTGTATGAATAAGGGGAGAACTCTGTATTTCCTTGGCCGGAGAAACCGGAACCGCGACCCAATGACACGTAAAGCGAAGTACTGAGCGAAGATTTGGAGTTAATCTGCCATTGGTGATTTAAACTGATGAGTGGCTTGTGATAAGAGTTGCGATAAGAGTTATATGACTCACCGTTAGAACGATAACCGAAGGTAGGATTATATTTATGGTCTTTCACACCATAAACAGTCTCTACCATTTTCCAGTCGGCAATAGTCAAACCGCCGTAAGAGGAATTACGTTGGTCATGCCACTGCGGAGCACCGAATGCGGTAAGCGTAAGTTGATGCTCTTCATTGATGCGTTTGGAAATGCTGGCAAACCAGTTGTAACCTTCGAACGCCGTACCCTGGATATAGCCGTTACCCCAGTTCTTACCCCCCATAAGGGTGAACGCCCAACCGTTCTTGGTTATTCCGGAAGAAACCGAAAATAGAATTTTATTCATTCCGTCATTTCCCATTCCGTAAGAAAGAAAGCCGCCTTTCTTTGCATCCAAATTGCGGGTTACGATATTAATGGTACCGCCCACAGAAGGAGCCGACACTTTACTTGCACCCAAACCGCGCTGCGTCTGTATGCTGCGGGCTACGTCACTAAGTCCCGCCCAGTTAGACCAGTAAACGCCGCCCCACTCCATATCGTTCATAGGTACGCCATTTACCATCATAGCGATGTTACTATTATCAAAACCGCGCATATAAATTTCAGAATCTCCAAAACCACCGCCTTGCTTGTTGGCATGCACGCCCGGAGTGGATTTCAATAATTCCGGAAACTCCTGAGTTCCCAATTTCTCTTCAATAAATACCGGATCTACCGTGGATAAAGCGACCGGTGTTTTACGCGCTACCGCTACGGATGAAGTAATCACCACATCTTTCAGCATCACAGCATCGGGTTTCATTTGGATAATACCCAAATTTACAGAAGCGCCCTTCTGCGTAACTTTCTTCTTCAGGTCTTTATAACCCATGTATTTAAACAATAATGTAGCATTCGAAGCAACGCTTTGCTTGAAATAGCCGTCAATGTCGGTCACCGAACCCTGAGTGGTTCCCTCTACCATAACGGCAGCACCTACCAGAGGTTCGCCGGTTTCAGCGTCGACGAGCTGACCATGCACCGTGGTCTGAGCCCATGCCGCGGAAGTAAACACCGACAACATGGCAACCAACAGAAATTGAATTAGACTCTTTCTCATAATTCTGCTTTTAGTTAATAGATAGTGTTAATTAAAGTTTAAAAAATACTCTTGAGTCACAAATATAACACTAAAATATTATATAATCATTACAATTGAACTACATTTTTTTAGAGTGATAAAGCATTCTGAAAACATCTTAAATAAAAAAGCTCCGCAAGTTTCCCGCGGAGCTTTCTTTTTGTCACAAATGTGACGTATATGCTTTCAGATTAAAATCTAATATCAATCATTCATTAATTTTCTATATCGCACGCGAGTAGGCTCTTCTCTGCCCAAACGTTTCAATTTGTTTTCTTCATACTCCGAATAAGAGCCTTCGAAGAAGAACACATTGGAGTCGCCTTCGAACGCGAGGATGTGCGTACAGATACGGTCAAGGAACCAACGGTCGTGGCTGATGACCACAGCGCATCCGGCAAAGTCCTCAAGACCCTCTTCGAGAGCGCGCAGCGTATTGACGTCGATGTCATTGGTAGGCTCGTCGAGGAGCAGCACATTGCCTTCTTCCTTGAGGCAGAGAGCCAGGTGAAGACGGTTGCGCTCACCACCGGAGAGCACGCCGCAAAGCTTTTCCTGGTCGGCTCCGGAGAAGTTGAAGCGCGACAGGTAGGCACGCGCGTTGATGTCGCGTCCGCCCATACGGATGAGGTCGTTGCCGCCGGAGATTACCTGATAGACGCTCTTGTTGGGGTCGATGTCCTTATGCTGCTGGTCTACGTAGGCCACTTTTACGGTCTCTCCTACTTCGAATTCGCCGCTGTCGGGAGTCTCCAAGCCCATGATAAGGCGGAAGAGAGTGGTTTTACCCGCACCGTTGGGGCCGATGATACCCACGATACCGTTAGGCGGCAGCATGAAGTTAAGGTCGTCGAACAGGAGCTTGTCGCCAAACGCTTTTGCCACGTGCTTGGCTTCGATAACCTTGTTGCCCAGACGGGGACCGTTGGGGATGAAGATTTCGAGCTTTTCCTCTTTCTCCTTCACATCCTCGTTCAGCAGTTTGTCGTAGGAGTTCAAACGGGCTTTTCCCTTTGCCTGACGGGCTTTGGGAGCCATACGCACCCATTCCAGCTCGCGCTCCAGCGTCTTGCGGCGTTTGCTGGCGGTCTTTTCTTCCTGCTCCATACGCTTGGTCTTCTGGTCGAGCCAGCTGGAGTAGTTGCCCTTCCAGGGGATGCCTTCACCACGGTCGAGCTCGAGAATCCATCCTGCCACATGGTCGAGGAAATAACGGTCGTGGGTAACGGCGA
>ERZ779889.687-NODE-687-length-40654-cov-3.782630_pt1 | contig 40654 bp, 48 predicted proteins | sample MGYA00511030_ERZ779889 | MGnify/ENA primary metagenome ERZ779889 (study PRJEB29588, sample SAMEA2160616) | human gut metagenome | biome: human gut; feature: human-associated habitat; material: faeces | place: Denmark | collected 2008/2010 ... | reverse complement strand
GATAGTTGGCGGTTTTCTTTTTTAAGGTATCATTAAGGGAATGCGCGTGCAACACTGTTTTTTGAGACTAAATTACCCAATTTTGTTACCCGAATTTATTCCCCACATTTTCATTAAACCGCTGAAAATCAAGGATAGTTTCGACACCGATGATGCAGCAGTTTTTCCCACAGGAATTGAATGGCAGATTCTACCTGAAAGAGCCTAAAAGCAAACGCCCCAGTATGCTTATCTTCATTGTGCGCATTGAGGATAGGATATACAAACTCAATCTTCAAGTTAAAGTATATCCAAGCCAATGGAACCAAGCCATACAGAAAGCCTACATCAGCCCTATTTTGAGTAATGCTGATAACGAAAACAATCGAATAGCCAACCAGAAAATAGAAGAAGTAAAAGGGTACTTTGTGGCATTTAAGTCGTATCTTTGCGGCATAGACACATTTGATAAAGAAGTAGTAACACTACTGTTCAATCAAGCTATGAGAAAGCAAAAGAAACAAGATCAAGACAATAAAATAGACAATATCGTCAAGGTAATCCACGATACTGTTTACAATAATACGACTTTGAAAAAGGGCACAATAGATAATTATCTCAACAAGGGACTCCCTGCGCTTGAATTCTACTTGGACCATCTACAGAAAGATGAGCACAAGAAAGTAGACAACTTCGGTTACTTTACCACGGAATTCTTCACCGATTTCGGGCAATACATTTATACAAATTACACATACGATAATGGCGAACCATACGCTATATCAACTCTCAATTCCATCTTGAAATATGCAAAATCGGCAGTCTTACTGGTCGCCAGAAGCAGACAATACCTTACGGAGCAGGAAATCTCCGCACTTGAGGTGAGATATTTCAAGGACAAATCTGCCCCGAATCATATTGCGTTACGCGACGATGAAGTCATGCTACTCTATAATTATAAGCCTCAAAGCCAAAAAGATGAAGAAGTCCGAGATATTTTTCTGTTGGAATGCACTTTCGGACACCGAATAGCAGACATTCTCCGATTAGACGAGAGGGCTGATGAAATTGGCGGGAAATACTACATTACCATTACCCCTAAGAAAACGCCACAGAAACGGGTGGAAGTAGGAATTATTTTCGATATTGCAAAAAGAATTCTCGTAGATAAATATCACTGTAAATTGCCTTCTATCAGCAAAGATGCAATTAACAAGAATATTAAACGAATAGCTCAAGAAGCAGGTATTAAGGGAGAAGAACTACAATCCTATCACTATCAAGGAGAAAGTCAACCTAGAGAAATCAAACGACCCCGATACAAATGTATCAGTACTCATACGGGCAGAAGGACTTTCATATCTATGCTCGTAGCAAGAGGTTGGAACTACGAGCAAATCAGCAAATTCACAGGGCAGACTGTAAAAACGGTAGAACATTATGATAAAGCCACCAATAAATACATAGACATCTATAAAGATACTGTGAAGAACCGCCCTAATGAAGTGGTACACCTCTATGATAATTTATCAGATGAGTCTAACCAACCGGATTTTTCCGAAGATCTCGATTCCCTTTTGCAAGAGTTGTTCCGAGAAAAAGACCTTTTTGATTTGAAGAAACTATTTGAAAACAAAGTGGATATATTTTCACTCGAAAAGATTACTGAGGTAAAAAAGCATCTTGAAAATATCAGTCGAGCAGAGCAGTACAAATCTGCATTGCAAAAGTTTTACCAGGAAGACCCGATGGGATTGAAACAAAAGCTCGTGTCAATTCTACGCATGACCACCTTATTGGATTCCGACCGAAACTTGCTGAGGATAACAGTTACCATGCTTCAAAAATTGGGACTAAATTGTATCTATGCTGATGGTACATATAAATATCCTGGGAAAACGGCACGAAAAGCCTATCTATTAGTTATTACTAATAAGGATGGAATAATTATTCAATGATGGTTTAAAAAAATGTATAATTCAAAGTTATCAGCATTAAACAGATCAAAAACAAATGAGAAACTGAAATTCTATGCCAAGAAGATAGGCATTCAAATTATAAAAGAGGGGAACCGCATATAAAGATAATCAATGAAACTCTGAAAATACAAATAAAAAGAAGTGTACTAATCAACTGTTCAAGCAGGAGATATTCGAAAGTTTTGATAACTAGATAAAATGACTACAGAACAGTTAAAAGAAGTGTGTAAATTTATAAATCAGAGGATTAAGAATATTGCATAATTGGATTTTTTCTTAATTTTGGAGCAGCGACTCGTACTGTATCGGTTTGTGGTACTGTTTGAAAAAAATATATTTTTATGGAAAAGAATTCTGACCTATTTAAATCTGACCTGGTTAAAATTAAAAATGAACTCCAATCATTAAAAGAGGAAGTGCAAGCTAATGCAAGCAAGGAAGACATATATTTATTTAAAGTGGAAGATTATTGCAATTCCATCAGGAATGCAATAATCGGTTGTCCTCTAAAATTACCCGACATATCTTCATTTGAATTTTATCTACCAAAATTGAAGGAGCAGGCAAATATCGAATATATACTTGGACTTCTTCATAATTGTTGGCGTTTAACTCATCCTGATACAATGTTTAACGCTCCACTAAAAGACGAAGATCCGACAAAAATGTTGGATAAATCACTTAGCAAGTATACGGATGGTTGTTCAACCCAATACGATATTGTCTCAGAAGAGTTAAATACACCGATAAACATTACTATTGCTTCTTTTTATTATCGTAAGGCTCAGAAAAATGAAATGCTTAATTTTTTCCGTGAATATATTAAGGAACTACATAAGAGAACCAAACGCATTTATGAAAAATGGGGACTTACAGTTAATGATACATTTATACCAGTCCGCTGTTTGGAAGTAAAATTAAGCAAAGAACAACTTCTGTCATTATTTAAAGCTATAGCCTCAAAAGGTTTCATGAGAAACGATGAAGATACAAAACACACATTTTTATCCTTATTCAGCAATACCTTGCATACTACTGATAAAAAAATTATCTGGCATGACATCAACAAAAAGAATGATCGAGCGTCCATAGCTTCCCTTTATGCTATGTTTGCTTATATGGGTATAGATATGAATCTCCAAAATAAAACTACCATTTGCAGGCTTTTTAATGACGCTAATAACAAACCTATACTTCCAGAAAAATTAAAGCCACGTAAGGATAGCGATACCTTGCAAACCATAAGAACTATTGTAGAAAAGATTCTCTCCAATTAGCAACTGTTAATTACAGCTTAGCCCCTCATAGCCAATTAATATTTATTGGAGATGAGGGGCTTTTTTATTCCCCTATCTTCCTCTATTCGCCTTAATCTGCACCTTAGACCAATATTACAAGCAAGAGGTACATCCGTTTTTGTTCCCCTATAATCCTGTATGGACAATTTTAGTGAAAATTTCGACTTTTGCCGCATAATTTAAAAAAAAAACTATGCTAGAAAAAGTTATGAATAACAGCCTTGCTGATCAACTAAAAGGTCAGCAGATTACAAATGGAGTAGATCATGTATCAGAACAAGCTCTTATTAAGAGTAAAGGTGACTTACCACTGGAAGATCAGGAGTTCTGCAAAAAGGAGACAAAACAGATTCTAGATTTGTTATCTCCCAAGCAATTTGCAACCTTATTATTGACTTCGGTAACGGTAATAGACCTGTTTGGCGCGGAACAAGCCGGTGAAATTATAGTAGGACGGCTTGTAATGAATAGAAATCCCAAGAATAAATCTGTGAATGCGATAGCTGAAACGATTCTGAACGCGGGTATGCAGATTATGCTTCTAGCCATTCCAGCTACCGTAGCCAGACATTTTGGGTACGAGATAGAAGACTTCGATGGTAAGCCCATACCAGAGGATAAATTGCGTGTAACGGTCATTATCATAGACGGTCAGACCCGGTATTTAGCTATCCGAAAGCTCAAGGAAAAATATCCAGATTTGGTGTTGTCGAATGTTTTCGCCTACTTTCCTCTGCATTGGATCAGTCTTACCAAGATGCTTCAGACCATCAACCTGAAAGTATTCACATGGAGCAACAGCGATTTCATCAGCGGTTTGAGAGGAATCGGCTTGAAGCCTAAGGTGGAAAGAGCATTGGCATATATCCAATCGCTTGAACAAAGAGGGTATAACTTTACTGCTGCCTGTGAATGGGGGACTTTGCTGAAAGGAATTATCAGAAAGTCCCTGCTGGTGAAGGCTATGAACAAACCTGACACCAACTTGGAATATGAGCATTCAGAGTATGGCATGGATATTCATCAAGAAGCTGAGAAAGTCTTCTCCGGCAAAAATGAGGAGGCTTTGAAAAACAAGACCATCCCTGAAATGATAATCGCCAAGTGGAATGTTATCTGCGAAGACCTAAGCAAAAAGGAAGCTACTACCTATATCAAAGCCTTTCTGAAGGGTCTTTCCGGTGATGAGATTTCCGAGATGGTTACTCCCGCTAGTTACAAACGAGGTGAAGGAAAGAAGAAGGAGGAGTTTGTAAAAGAACAGTTTGAGAAATCTTTTAAGGCTTTTGCAGATGCTCATCCTTATAAAGAGTTCAGAGAATCCTTTAAAGCCCAAGGCCTATGATAAAGTTTCTATCAGATGGCTATATGCTCAGCCTCCCCGAACAAGTAAAACTGGAGGCTGGGAAATCGGGAAGTTATCTCAATGTACTAAAGGTTACTAAGGAAAGAATAGTTCTAAAAGTCATTCGAGCACAATTATTTCTTGAAGAGGATATATAGCCATGGATGACAAGGAGCTCACTGGCCCTGCTTGACCCTGACCTTGATAGGAAACTAGTTGTGGTCGGTGATTTGAATCTCCATTTCGTCCTTCAACAAGATTCATCTTGTTTTGAGGATGTCTGGGTGAAGTGATTTCAGAATTTCCCAAAGGCAGGAAATGGTATTATTGAAACGAGTGTTTAATCAAGAGAGCTACAGCACAAGGCTGTAGCTCTTATAAAAAACAATAAAAGATGAATAAGACATCAAAAGACATCTTAAACTATATCATCAATACGATACATCCCCAACCAGATTTTGCCCAGAAGGTAAAAAGGGGGTATCACGAGATATGCTATGAAATTTATCAGGCAGCCCAAAATGCTGGTTATCCTTTCGTTTCCATCAATGAGGAAATGTTTCTTTTTATAGGGACACATCTGGAAAGCATTGACAACAATACTGTTAAGGTCTTCATCAAACATGCTTATCAAAAACTCTGCGGTGATCCAATAGCTGCTTCCAAGAAAGAAACCATCAACGGATTAGTTTCACAACTCCCTTATACAGCAATGTCCTTAAATGTGAAACAAGCCGTGGATAAAATCAATTTCAAGAACGGAACCTTGGATTTGAGAACAATGGCCTTTGGGAATCATAACTGGCAGGATTATTTCAGATATGTCCTTCCCTATGTTTATAACCCTAAAGACGATTGCCCTATGTTCAGGAAATATCTGAATGAAGTGATGCCTGAGAAGGAAGCCAGGGATGTGTTGGCTGAGTATATAGGATGGCTATTTATTCCCGGCCTCAAACTGGAAAAGATACTGTTTCTCTACGGCTCAGGATGCAATGGGAAGTCTGTATTCGTTGAAATCGTGGAAGCTCTGGTCGGAAAGGATAATATATCGCATGAATCCCTTTCAGACCTTTGCGGTGAATATGGAGCCAACAGCAGGGCTAACTTGGTAGGAAAGTTGCTAAATACCTGTTCCGATGTAGCACCCAACGCTTTTGCCGGGGATTTGTTCAAAAGGTTAGCCAGCCAGGAACCAATCAGCGCCAAGATTCTCTATAAGGATGTCACCACTACGGATGAATACGCCAGGCTGCTCTTCTGTCTCAATGAATTGCCCAAGACGAATGATGCTTCAAACGGATTCTATCGCCGATTTCTCATCGCTCCTTTCAATGTCCAGATATCAAAAGCAAAGATTGATCCCGAACTTTCCCGAAAAATCATAGCTTCGGAGCTGCCAGGAATTATGAACTGGGTCTTGGAAGGAAGACAAAGGTTGGTGAAGAACAAGAAATTCACAGAATCTCCAGTGATGAACAGAGCCTTGGAAGAATACAGGTCGAGAAATGTCAAGAAGAAATGCGTCTTATTGCTTCCTCCTCCTTTTAACAAATAAAACAAATATGAGTAACAACAATATTGAATTCAAAAACGGAATTATGCAGTTCCTCAGTTGCAGCATCCCATTTCCGAGCAATAACGGCCTCCATATCGTTTCTAGCGGTTGCGGCCAGGGAAAGACGACTATGATTCTGGAGATTATCAAACAGAAATGGAGGAATGGCATTTTAGTGGTGGTCCCTACGATTGAAGCCGCCGATGAGATTGGAAAAAGGGTTGAAGAATGGAATAACAGGATTGTTTCTTTGAGTCGTTACAGACTTTTGGTGCTTCATTCCGGCATGAACAGAATAAGGGAGATGGAAGCCTATAAGTCAGATCCCTGTTCTTTGAAGGATTATGATGTCTTGGTGATTACCTCAGCCAGAATCATCATCGATCCTTATGAGCTTTTCCTATCCTTTAAGGGAAATAACGGAAAAAGGGGGCTGGTATTGATAGACGAGATGATCAATTTCTATCCCCAGCCATTCAAAATACCGGAAGAAATGAAAAATATAGTGACTTTTGTAGATAAAGCCAAGACACACAACGGCAAGGATGGAGTGGAAGTAAAGGATGAATCGGGTAATCTCTGGTACTGGCATTATTATCAGGATATAAATACTATGTCGGCTGCTTATCTGGTGAGTGGTTACAGATTGTTCAAAGCAAAGAATGAACTGACACATTATAAGACAGAATATATTTTCAAGCACATCAGAGATCATGGTCTGTCTGATATACAAGGCCGGGTGAAGGATTTTGCAGGCCAGACTTGTGTGATCCTCTTTGACGGGACTGCTGATTGTATTTTCAAGGATTCTGATTCCAGGCTTCTTCCGGTACAGGGGAAAAGATATAACAGCGACATAGAGTTCAAGCAATTTGATATGTCCCTGAAAAGAAAGAATAAGGAGGATTGGGACAAGAAGGCTTTTATGGCTATCGGAAAAGGGATGTTGGAGATGTTGAAAAATATATGCCAAGGAGGAAAAACCCTAATTGTCACCTGGAAATCAGTGGATGTGTTTAAGGGAATGAAGAATAACGGAATGGCTGACCAATATGAGAAAGGGGAAACAGGAACGAAGATACAGTATAACTTTCCGAAACTTCTGGGGGATTGTCTGGCAGAGATGGGGGTTGATTCAGATCTGTTTTCAGTGATTTATCGGGGGAGTGGCCAGGACAGAGGATCCAACGAATACCGGGATTATGAGAATCTTGTTTTCTTGGGTGAATGGCATATCCCAGATACTATAGTCGGAGAGATAAACGGAATGTTCGGCTGCAAATGTGGATTCAAGGACTATATGAAATCCCTGCTTATCCAGACTATATGCAGAATCCGGATCAGGCAACATAAAGGATTGCCCATCAAAGTCTTGTTCTCTTCCGACCTCGACTATAACCTGATGGAAGAAGTTCAGAAGTATTTTATTGAGAATTCCGAGAATACTTGTAGGATATGGGGAATTCAAGGGGCATGTCGGAAATATGGGAAACCTGAGAAGAAACTGTTGATGGATATGATTTCCCTCTATCGGCATGATCCCAAGATAAGGGACAGCATAGAGGATGAAACTCCTTATTCATTTGATATTCCCTTGGATGAATTATATAAGCTCATTCCTAAAACCAGAAAAGCCAAAGACAGATACAATGGATTGGTAAGAATGTTGAATAATAGAAATATAACAATGAATATCAGGTAGAACCAAAAATTTTCTACTTCCTATATAAGGATATATAAAAAGAGAAGAAAAAAGGTTACTCTACTTGTCAAACTTAGGAGCAAGAAAAATATGGAACTGAAAGACATAATAGTATCAGCTTTTTCTCATGTGATGGTTAAGGACAATCCCGCACATCTCCCTTTGATGGAGATCTTGGAAAGCATCCGGAAAGGAACTCCCGAAATTAAAAGAAGAATCGGAGCTATCAGGAAAGAAAAAGATAAACAGAAGAGAAGTGAGTTGAAGGTAAGGTTGCTTGCGGTATTTACTCCATCCGGCATATTCAGGAGGATGGAAGATAACGAGTTTCTTCAATCCTCCGGGGCAATCTGTATAGACCTCGACCATATTCAGAATTTGGAAGCCGAGAAGAAGAGATTGAAAACCATCCCTTATGTTTTCTGTATTTTTAAGTCACCTTCCGGAGATGGGTTGAAGGTATTTATCCAGCATGACCTTTCAGACCATTCAAGACATAAGGATCTCTATTCTTATCTGGGTGATCAGCTTGGGGTGAGGGGGAGGACAGACTTAGTATTTGATATGAACTGTTCCAATATATCCCATTCCTGTTTCTGGAGCTATGACCCGGAATTATGGCTGAACAAGGAGGCACAAGTTTTTCATATTGATTTGGATACGCTTCCCGTATATAAGCCTCAGAACAACAGTAAAGGAACTGGAAAACAGAACCAAAATACAGTTAATACTCCCGTTGTTCTCCTGGCTTCTCCCAAAGAAATCAAGGATAAAATTCTGGAGTCGCATACCCTGTTTGAAGAATATTATAGCATGTACCCAGGAGTAAGAAATCAGAATCTCTATATCCTGGCCAATTTCTTCCTTAACGATGGCATCCCTGAAGACTTTGCCGCTGATTATCTGGTTGCTTACTATGCAGACCCTAAGAACGGTTTCACCGCGAGCGAAATAAGAGGAATAGTAAAGTCTGCTTATCATTGATTACTGATACACAAGATTAAAATAATCCTACAATATTTCTTTAACGACAAGTCAGATAATGAAATAAAACAATGATAATCAATAATTAGACAGTGACATTTGTAGAACCAAAAATTTTCTACTCTCTATATAGAGATATATAAAAAAGAAGAAAAAAAGGTTACTCTACTTGTCATCTTCAAAAGACTGGAATAATCGGTTAAGAACAAAAGAAAACCACTATACCATTGCCTTTTCATCTTTGGTATAGTGGTCCTAAAGTATATGATAATAAAACGCAATCAACGGAAGGATTACTTGATTCTGAGTACAACCGAATGAGGAGTTACTTCCATTTTCATCCACCTTACTTTATCAGCCCCAAGTAGTTCTGCCGATTCTTTATAAGCAATCTTGAAATCTAATTGAACCATTACATAAGGGCTATAACCGAATGAAGCTATCGGGAACATGGAAGGAAGATGAAAACCATTATATCCTTCTCCCGTTACCATGAAAGCATCAGCATCAATCATTTCTTTAGTCGTATCCACATTATTCTGCTTATAGTAACCCGTGAACCTTATGAAAATCAGTGAAATCATATTGGAGGCAATATGGATGCTGAAGTCAACTTTTCCCTTGCCGATATAATCATCCAAATCAGTCTGTACTGCATCCCTTATTTCTGTATCTGTCATAAGGGCTGTATCATAAATCTTGCCGACTACGAAGATCTTTTTAGAGAGCCGTGGCATTGTCTGTGCATTGGTATTTTTTTCTATCATAATTTTCTCCATCTGTTAAAATTCAATTTTCATTACTATCCTGTCACCGTAACATCTGATGCCGATATACTCCACTTCCTGCTTCCTATAAAACAGAAGCAGCATCTTGTAGAATCGGATAAAGGCAGTCATATCGGTATAGAAGTTTTTTCCTGCAAACCCAAGTGGAAAAACCAAGGGATAACCACCTGCTTTCTCAGGCAAGAAGGCTTCTATTCCGATATTCAATATCAGGTTCATGTCACAGTCGAATATCACCGGCTCATGCGGATCTATCAGAAAATCACGGATAAATACCATTGTGACGCTGGATTCGCTTAGTTCCTGAAGTCTGAATTGAACTAATCCTCCCGTGCTTTCATCCAGATTACTCTGTACTGAGGTTTCTATTTCTTCTACGCTCATTCCTGTATCAAGAATGGCTCCGTTTGCGATAAAATAGTTTTTCATAGTTTCGTTTTTTGTGATTTAATGGCTAGTTCTATCCTATATGCTTTCTTCAAGTAATTCTTCAGCCCCTCGTAAGCGTCCACTCGCCTTCTTTCCCGTGGCATGATTTCTAAGGCTTCTTTGAGGGTTAGACTGATAGAGAATCCGGTTAATGAAGAAAGACTGCCGTATTTCTTTTCCAGTCCGGCTATGTCTTTCTTATATTTTTCAGGGATAGGTTCGTTGCTGTCTTTTTTCACGCTTACACTTGGCTCAGCATTTTCCAAGCGATTAGAAACCGAATGTCTTTCTGCTCCTAATATTTGTTTTACAAATTCTGTAAACATGCTTATTCATGTTATTTATTTTCAAATATTAGGATTTGGACGGATGAAAAACGCAAAATCGTCATTTAAGGACAAAAAAGAAACGCACCAAAATCTATGTTAGTTTCAGTGCGTTATCTTTAATTATTATTTGTCTAATTAGGAAAGTTTGTGAAAATCTTAGGAATCAATGTTGAATAGTAACCATTCTCACTGCTTGGATAATGGAGTATCGCCGTCATAAAAACACCATCTTTTAATACTGTTTTTTGATAGAAGATACATCCGTCATCTGTATTATCAGAAACCACAAACCAATCGTTTTTTATTCTACAATATGCAGGTGATTTACTTTTATATCGCTTATATACATCTTCGAGTGTTTCATCCAAACTATTGTATATTCCCGATACGCTTAAGTATGTATTATCATCTTTTGAAAATCTGCAACCATCCCCATTTTCTGGCTCTTTTATAATATTAAAAGATGAAGGATATAAGATGCTATAATCAAAACGAGAATTATAATACCGCTTTAAAACATTAGACAAGGAATCAGAATCTTTGACCTTTAAATGGATGTCCAACTTGTTCTTCCCATTACTACCATATCCTATAAGTTTATTATCTGTTACCGGTTTCAATGTAAAATAGAAAATAGCGTCTTGATGACGAGCAGTGATATGCAATACGCCATTTTCAGAACGTGTACCCTCCAAAACAAATTTGACATTATATTTGACATTGAGATAATTGCCGCTAATATGATTGTTCTTGTCTACATTTATTTCCATTCGGATAGGATAACCAATCATATCACCCTCACATTCCAAACGTACAGGATGGAATTCAGATTCTACCTTTGATGATTCAGATACGAATTTTTCATCAACTTGCCGACTGATAGAATTTGAATTTTCGTTTGCTACAGACAACGAATCCTCTTGGCTGTTTTTTCTTTCAATAACAAACGCAATGATAATGATTAAAATAATACCTATTGCTATCATTAGATATTTACGGAATTTTGGCTTCTTCTCCACAAATTCTTCTGTTTGCGATGTTGCTTGAAATTCAGGAATCTTTATTTCCCCTATTTTGTTATTAACACCAAATTTAGCCTTAAATTCATCTTTAGTCAATCTTGCAGTCCAATAATCCTTTTGTGATATTGACTCGTTTATAAGATAGCAATATTGTTCCACTATTTGCTTCCAACACTGATCCAACAGTTCCTTTTCCCGTAAAGAATTCAAAGGAGATCGTTCTATTATCCTCAACGCCTTTTCATACTCACCCTGATTGAAAAGGGATAATGCTTGCTTATATAAATCTTCCGCCATATTATTTCAGTTCAAACGGTATTACAGTACTTGTTCTCATCTTTACATACTTCCCGTTTCTTACACCCGGTTTCCATTTAGGCATTGAACGTATCAGCCGAAGAGCCTCGTTATCTAAATCCGGATCTACACTTTCTATAATTTTTGCTTCTATAATACTTCCATCCTTATCAATAATATAGGAGACACGGACATTCCCCGATATTCTCTTGGTTTTCGCATCAGCAGGATATTGTAAGTTTTCAGTGATATATTGCCCCAATCCTACCATACCTCCTGGAAATTCAGCATTACGATCTGGCATAGAAAAAGTAGCTTGATGTTCATTATTTGAAGAAGGACCATCCAGGTATAGCTCAAACGGCATTTCCTTGTTCTGATAATTCACGAAAGTACCGGAAAAAGAATCCCTACCGAATTTTCCTTTGAATGTACTGCACTGCTCCCCCTTGTTGTTAAATTCTAATAACACAATATCCCGTCCTGATGATATTCCTCCATATAAATAGAGCTTATTCTCACTATCATATTTATCATAATAATATTCCCCGTAAATCTTATCATCACAAATAGAAAGCTGCATTGTTATTGCATACTGGTTGTCTATATCTCCTTTAAACTGATAGGATTCACCTTTGAGGGGAGAAGGAATAAGATTTCCATTAAAATCATAGTAAACGTTAACTATAGCATATTCACTGTTCTTTACATCATCATTCCATCGTGTTATTTCACCCTTATAAGCGATATAACCATTCTCCTTTCTTGTAATTTCATTACCTGAACAAATTTCTCTTATTGACCAATTATGAGGATTAATCTCCAAAATATATTCCATATATCCAAGGTATCCAATACTGTATGCACCATTATTGCCAGTTATTAGAATTTTATTGTTATCGTGGTTCATTGAAAGATTAAATTCAAACAGAAGTACATTTTCTCCATTGACTATTGGTAAGTTACGAAGATCAAAACACTTCACAACTTCCTGTTCCAAATCATAAATCAGGAGATATTCGGTTTCATTCTCTGTCAGACTGAAAGCGCAATATTTGGAAAGTTCTGGGTATTTGTAAAGGACGCTTATCTTATCGCCATATTCTTCCTTTAACTTGAATATAATTGTTTCTGACTTTTCTTCATATGTTTCTGGTTCTGCTATTACAGAGGTTGTATTCTCTTGACTAATAGTATTTGTTGTTCCCTTATTCCTATTATGTTTCCAACAAAAAAGTGCTATCAATCCAATAACAACAACCCCGGCAATGATTATCCAAAACCTAGTACCATACGATTCTTCTTCATCATCATCTTGCTCTATCTGTTGAGATGAAGTAACGCTACTCTTTTCCGGCACTACAATACTATCAATCCTTGAACTTACTCCAAATTTAGCTTTATACTCATTTTTTAAAGTGCGAGCATTTTGATAATCTTCTTGTTGTATTAATTCGTTTATTAAATAACAATATTGCTCGATTACTAGGCGTTTGCATTCATTTATTAACTCTTTTTCTTTTAAAGATAGATGATCTTTTGAAGTATTAAGAATGGCCAATGCTTCTTCATATTTCCCTTCTTTAAAACGAGAAATTGCATCAGAATATAAATTATCATTCATAATCAGCTAATTACAATAATAATTATTATTACAATAATTAATGCCCATAAAATAAATACTGAAATCTTTGCATCAACATCATTTTCTTGATTAAAAGTATTTACATAACTTGTTTTATTCTTGTTATTAGATTCCTCAAAAGTAGTATGCCCTTGTTCTTGGACATTCTTTGTTTCTATTTCATCTTCTACGGTAAAAATGGAATGACAATAAATACATTTGAATGTATTAGGTCTTATCTTTTCATATTTATTTCCACCACATATAGGGCATCTAATCTCCTTTTGCATTGAATATAAAGAATTTAATAATTGTATTTATAATCAAATTCATCTTCACTCATACACAACAGAATTATAAATTCTATCACAGAGATTATACATGGTATCCATGTCCAACAAAAGACTAAATAAGCAAGTCCCCATCCAGTTTGACCTAAATAGAATTTATGACCTCCGAAAGCTCCTAAAAAGAAACAAAGAACAAGGGCTGTTGTTTTACTCTTTCCGCGATACATATATGGAGGTCGTACATAATGCTGCTTATTAGAATTTGTATTTACAATGGGAGTAGGCGGAGTTGCTAGATTGGTATCACTATCACTTTTTTCAATAGAGGAAGACTCTACACTTTCTGTTTCTTTATGGGTAAATGTGCTACCACAATACAAACATTTGTAAGCATTGTTGCCTAATTCATTAAATCTGTTGCCGCCACAGTTGGGACACTTTATACCTTCTTGCATCATTATAAGGATGATTTTATTGTTGTAATGTAATTCTTAAATAAATCTATTTTCCTTGTTATCTGAGATCTTTGTGTGTCATCGGCATTGTCCGGCAAAGACGAGAACAGTCCCTTTATTTCTTTCATGCGTTGATTCATTTCAGATACAACCATCTCACTGCGTTCCAATTTTTCGGAAGGAATCGTATATATCTTATCCAACGTAACTTTAAGAGTACGCAAGACATCATCTTTCCAATCAGAACTGAACGGAGAGAGAATCTCTTGAATATCCAGGAAGTAATTGTTCAAAGACAGCAGATATACTTTCTTGGATGCTGCGGTTTGCTGCAAGCTCTCTTCTTCTTTTTGCATAAAGTTTCCTCCAAGCTCTACAACTCCCAATGCAATAATAAAAATGACCGAGATGATAAGCATCCCGATGTAAAGCGTTTTATAGCCGCTCTCGTCCTCGATGAACGCACTGTAAACAACAGTCCACAAGAATAAAACAACAGCGTAAACATCGAGTATGGTGGAAGATGCAGCATTCTTAAAGGTTAATAACTTTTCACTCGACAACAGAGGAATATTTGCCAAAAGTATAACTTCTGCAAAACAAGTTGTAATCACATTGATATAAAACAGCTTGGTATGTTCATCAAAAATCAAATGAAACACCAATACGGTACATGCCATAACGCATAGCAGCACCAATCCTAATATAATTTTGTTTTTCATCTTATTCTATTTTTAGTCGTTATGTAACAATATATTGTCTTACATAGTAGGAGGAGGTGGTGGAGGCGTCATCAACGACAAGATTCTAGCGATGTCCGGATCATTCTCTGCAAATATCCATTCCTTTCCGCCAACTTTATAAACATAAGTTGTTCCCGTCACCTCCTTACGCTGTATCATTCCCTGTAAAACATCTATTGTATACGGGCCAAGAGTTTGTCCGTTTTGGGCGATATAATAAGAAGGAAGTTGTGGAGGCGGCGGAGCCATCATGCCACTTTGTCTTACCGAGTCTGAAACCATAGCTCCTATATTGTTTCCCATGCCGAACCCCATACCGATACCCATAAAGGTTCCTGCACCTTCGTTGCCGGCAGCTGTCTGGGCAATATCAATCTGCTTCTGTTGCAGGTAGCTGATTCCCAATTTACTTAGTTTTGCCTGTTCCGCAATGCCTTCCATTACGGTCTGATAGCCTTTATCATTCTCATCAAAGTTAATATCCTCTACATTGAAATTGAGAAGTTGAACGCCATATTCATCAAAAGCAAGCTGAAGTTCTTTGGCTACAGTCTTTGCCAATGCCTTATATTCCGAGCCAAGCTCATTGATGTTTACATTGTTTTCTTTCATGAACTTGGCTATAGACACCTTTACAGCTTCTATAACGTCGGAACGGAATTGATCTTCAATAAGGTCTGTACTTGCAAATCCGATAGTGCCAATTAACCGCTTTAAGAATAATCCACCATCTGAAATGCGAACGCCATATTGGCCTCTTGCTGACAACTTAATGGGTATTTGAAAGTAAGGATCTATAACGCGTAGACCTCCCGCTCCCCAGAACATATTCCTTTTATCCAGTTTGCTGACGAACCAGATTTCGGCAGTAAATGTTGTGTCTCCCCCACTGGGGAGATTGATTAACTTCTGGAGTATGGGAAGATTGGCAGAAGAAAGAACATGCCTTCCTGCCGTAAACGAATCACATAATGTCCCACTTTTGTAAAAGAAAGCTTCTTGACTCTCATTCACGGTCAGTACACTTCCCAATGTAACATTGTTGAACGGGAACTTATAGACCAATTCTTCCTGATTGTTCTGTTCCCAATAAATGGATTTTATTATTGCCATGAGGGCATTGGTGTTTTCTGCCTATAAGCCCCCAAATTCAGCATTAACAAATAAAGAGAAAGGCGTGAGGCTTGTCTTGCTTGTTCACCAAAACTGAGGCATCGCCAATAACCTACAGTAATAAAACAAAATCAAAACAAACAATAAACAAATGCAATTATAATCAGCTATTTACGACAAGTTAAGCCACTTTTGAAGAATCTGTTTTTGTATTTGTTTTGATGATATTTAGTGTATTTTTGTTGCTTATTTGTTACTTATATTTGCCTGGTAACAAAAAATGCCTACCTTTGTAGTGGTAACATTCAATAGTAGCATTATGGCAAAGAAAAAGAAAGCTGTCAAGGCTAAAGAGCCGATCAGATTACGATTCAAGGAACTTGCGAACGGGAATAAAAGTTTGTATCTGGACACTTATAGGGACGGGAAACGATCTTATGAGTTTCTGAAACTCTATCTTATCCCGGAAACAAATGAGGAAGCCAAGATGAGGAATGCTAATACTCTACAGGCTGCAAACTCTATCAAAGCGCAAAAAATCATCGAACTTACCAATGGAGAAGCTGGAATTAGCAAAAATTCCACCAGATCAAAGATGCTTCTAATGGACTGGATGAGGTACTACAGCGAGCACAAGCTAAAGACTGGGCAAAGTGCCGCTTTTCATATCCAGATAGATAAGGCTATAAAGCACCTCATTAAATATAAGGGTGAAGATATTACGATGAAAGAAGTAGATAAGGCTTATTGCATCGGCTTTATAGACTATCTGAATAATGCCAAACGGAAAGATGGAAAACCGATGGCTAAAGTTACAACCGCAGGTTATTTTAGGTGCTTGAATTGTGCCCTAAATCTTGCTGTAAAGGAAGAGATCATTCCTTATAATCCAATTTCAAAAATAAATTCAGATGATCGAATCAAGATACCAGAAAGCACACGGGAATACCTGACTGTTGAGGAGGTAAAAAAGTTGATAGCAGAAAAATGTATCAATGAACCGACCAAACAAGCGTATTTATTCAGTTGCTTTTGTGGGTTAAGATTGGGCGACATTCAGGCTTTGACTTGGGGAGATATTATTTTAGATGGCACACAATACAGGGCAAGAATAGTGATGAAGAAAACACAAAAAACACTCTATTTGCCTTTGTCCGATGAGGCTTTGAAGTGGATGCCTGAACGGGGAGAGGCAAAAGATACGGATAAAGTTTTTCATCTTCCTTACCCTACTTACATAAATGTAGTGCTGAAAACATGGGCGCAAAATTGTGGAATAACAAAGACGGTGACATTTCACACCGCCCGGCATACATTCGCCACAATGATGCTTACATTGGGGGCTGATCTTTACACTACGAGCAAACTATTAGGGCATACACAAGTAAAAACTACCCAAATATATGCTAAGATAGTTGATAAGAAAAAAGATGAGGCGGTGAACCTTGTAAATGAAATCTTCAAATAATGGATCTATGGGCAAAGCTAAGAAAATGAAATGCAAGGTGTGTGGCTATGAATGGCTACAATATGAGGGAATAGGACTGCAAGGAATAGAGATCGATCCTAAAGAAGATAACGATATTATCAAATGCCCTCAATGCAATACAATAGATGTAGAACCAGATGAAAAGGAACATATACTATGGGACTGAATAATTGCTTTTCTGGCATACCAGAAGATTATACAAATTACAGGTGGTATAAGGGCGAACAAATGAATCCATACACAAACGACACATTCCACCCCTTAGCCGCTTCTTTTTGGGAATATGAGCGTATCTTCCACTTGGGGTATCTTGGCAAGGCTGACACAAACAAAAGCCTTACAGAAGCCTACAACAAGTGGAAAGAAGAGTTTATCAATGATTATTTACCCGGTAAATCTCCAAATCCCTATGGTGACAACACCGACTGGGAAAAGGTTTTTGAAACGGGTTTGAAATAGAATGTTTAAGAAAGCGGGTAACAATGAACAAGACTATAGAACGAGAATACTTTAAGGCTTTTGAACGTGGCGGCACTGCCTATAAATGTGTAGAGGTGATAAAGCGCAAATATGATTTAGGATATTTGCCACAGAACACGCCAGAAGAAGAAAACGAGTTGGCGCAACTTTCTCCAGAGGAAGAAAGAGAACATAAGAAATGGGAGCATTTTTATAATGTTGTATTGCCCGATCAAGTCATACGGGAAACTGAATCTTTTGATTTTAGCGTAATAGATAGTGGGCGTATCTCCAGAATCATTGAGGAAATAGAAGCCAATCTGAATGAATGCAAAAGCGAAGCTGATAGAGAACGCTATATATTCTCTTTGCTTTGTCCATTTGAAAGCACAATCAGCTTTTGTTTTCCAATAACCAGTATTGAACGGCTGGAGAAAGCGATAAGTGAATGCAAATCCTCAAATGGTCAATCGGAAGCGTATGCGTATTATCAAAAAGAACTTGATAGGATCGGACACATACAGGATCGTTTAAAAGATTTATGTTGGCAAAAGCATGAAAAAGGCACTGTAGAATATTGCTTCATGCGATGGTTTGGAAGTGCTAAATCATTTTCCGATAGATTGGATGCCTTATTGCTTACTTATGGTATTGATTTGCTGGAACTGCAAAAGAAGAGTGGTATATATATAACGCCAAAGTGCAGAAGTATAGCTGATGTTGCATATTACATAGGCAGCAATGAATTGGCACAACATTATATCAATGCTTTGCCCAAATGTGAAGAAGCAGATAATGGCATTCCACAAGAGTTGAATACAGTTAAGGCAAGAGAGGTATTAAAACGTGGTATTGATGAAGGTTTATTAGATAGTAAATTTCAACCAATAAATGATAAGATGACAAAAGGGCAAATGAAAATATTTGCTCTATGCGCTGGTATAGAATGTAAAATTAAATATCATTTTAAGGTATTTGAAACCTTGTGGAATACAAAAAATATGGCACAAGTCAGCGACTTTGATATAAGTGAATATCGCAAAAAGGAAATATTAAAATTATTTCCACAAGAAGTAGTGGATAGATACAAACAAACTACAAGATAATACTAATTATAAATTACTTATAACCCCTATATAGCGGAAGTAGCCCCTATGTAGGGGTTATTTGTTTGTTTTATTGTAGATTTTTGCACCATGTTTAACTGACAGCGGAGCAAGTGTACATAGTTCCTATGTCGCAAAAGTTATCGACAATGGAAGAAAAGTTAGATCAAATTTTAACCTATTCTTTATTGGCAGCAAAGAATGTGCTGACTATAGAGGATACAGCCTTGCTAACAGGGCTAAGTAAATCCACCTTGTACAGTTTGACTTGTAAACACCAGATCCCCTACTATAAAAGAGCAAAAATGATATACTTTGACCGTAGCGAGATTGAGGCATGGATGAAGCAAAATAGAGTTCCCACACAACAGGAAACAGAACGCAATGCGATTGCATACGTGGTAACTGGCAAGCAGAAAGGAGGCGCACAATGATATTAACGGATTACTATAGGCTGGTGCGTTTACAGGAATACGCCCAGAACAAGACACCCCGATTTGACTGCATCGCCTCAACTGGTGAATATCCAAAGTTTGAAGAAATGGCGGCAAGAAGCAAGGTGAAGCGTTTCTATTGCTACTATAATGGAATCCCGGATTCATTCTCAAACAGAGCCAGACAAAAGGCAGAGAGAGCCATTACAAGCACCAAGAACATAAGCAGCGTGTTTATTCCGAACATTAATAAGCCTCTGTTTGGGTTTGGTGATGTGAAAGGCACACAGGATGCTATCCTCTTTATCTTTTCAGCGGATTACAATCTGATGGAGATATTCATAGCAAGAGGGTATAAGCACCAGCAGCGAGCCTTATACAATGCAATGCTTATGGGGGATCTCAATAATGAGATCGCACAAATAAGGCAGAGAGCGATTAACCAAGTAAAGTAACATAATCGGAGGTGAAATAGATTGGTTATGAACGGATATAATTTAACTCACCGATTCTTTGATTGGGCTTTCAGTCATAGAGCAGATTTCAAACCTACCGTTTCGGCTCTCTATTTCTATCTCATTGAGGTATGCAATAAGTTGGGATGGAAGCCAGAGTTTTCCATATCAGCAAAAGAATGTATGGAGGGTATGGGAGTTTCTGGTTACAACACCTACAAACAAGCATTTGATATACTCTGTGAACATGGTTTTATTAAGGTGCTGAAAAAAAGTTGCAATAGTTATCAAGCCAATATAATTACCCTATTAAATTTTGATAGAGTAACTGATGAGGTAACTAATAAGGTAACTGATAGAGTAAGTGATGAAGTAACTAATAAAGCACCTACAGAGTACGAGAGAAGTAACGAACAAAGTAACGGAGACATTCATAAAACATATAAAACTAATAAAACTATAAAAACTAATAGTAGGAATATAGAGAAACAGAAAAACAGTTATGCTGAATTTGTGACCTTAACCAGTGATGAGTATTCCAAATTAGTTGAAGAGTTTGGAGAAAACGCAACCAAACGAATGATTCAGATTCTGGATAACTATAAAGGCGCAAATGGCAAAAAGTATAAATCTGACTATCGGGCTATCCTTAATTGGGTGGTCGATAAGTATAATGAAGAATCGCAAAAAAGTGGAAGCAAGGGAAATAAATACCTATCAAATACCCATGATTCGGTTTTAGATGGCAATAGTGGACATCGTGGTTTTAGAGACACCTTGTAAACACAATAACCGCTAATGCTGTTTTGGAATGGCTGGATCAAATCAGCAGAAGCATATTAATCACAATTCAAAATTTAATGATTATGGACGCAGAAGAAAGACTGAAAAAGTTGGAAGCGGATATGCAGAATGTTATAGCCGCAAAGGATAAAGAAATAGAGGAACTCAAAAAGCAACTGGAGGAAGCTAAAAAGCAACCGGAAGATGATGCGGATGATGAGTATGCAGAAGAGCTTGTAGAAAAACTAAGTGCCAAATAATTTATGCTTATGGAAGAAAGAATACTGGTCTATAAAGATTCTGTTGAGTATGACGGCACAATAAGACGTTACCAATGGCTTGCAAAGATGATGCAAGAATTGGCAGACGGGCTTAAAAAGCTGAATGTTGAGCCAACTATAACTCTGATAAAACGCCTCATTAAAGGAGAAGATTTGAGGGCGTTAATTGCCTCAAAGAATGTATCTGACAATTTCGGGGATATGCCTAAAGTTATGCAGAAAACCTTTCAGGAAATGTTCGACAAAGAAAATGAGGCTGATTACAAAGAACTCATAGAGGAAAAGGCTGCAAGAGTGAGTGGCGTACTGAATAAAGGAGAATATGTTATTAATCTATCTTTCTTTGATTTGGAAGATGGTAGAATTGTCCTTTCTCCAGATCATATCAAGGAGATTGAATCCCGTTGTTGCGTCTATATTGATACTCCGGGAAGAGAAGCCGTTTATAAGAAGTGGCTTCAACTGGTAGAAGCAATGCGCCAATTTGATGAGGCTGTGAAGAACGCTACCAAGATAGAAGTGTCAGAGTTTCAAATGCATAGTGGGATTGATCCGGATTACTTACAAGCAGTCGCAGTTCCGGGAAATTTCTCTCTGGCAAAGATCAACTATGAGGGTGAATTAGTGTTGAAAGGAGAAAACTTTGAGTATATCCAGTAGCGGTATTATTGAGAATGATTACAGAGGGCTTAGGCTCTCTGTAATTTCATAAAACGGCATAAAAACGGCATTAAGTGATATGGGAAAAGGTGTAAAAGGCTTTCAAAGAGGCAATAAAGTGGGCTTACAGAATCGCTTTTCGGCTGAAAAACAGCCCCAAAAACGAGGCAGAAAACCATCTATGTATAAGAAAGCGTTGGATTCTGGATGTGAATTGAGCAAAGAGGACTTTGTATATGTAATCCGGTGCTTGCTTGAAATGAGCGTTGGAGAATTGCAACAGCTACTTTCCAAATCGGCAAAGTCTGAAATAGAGTTGCCTATATGGGTTGAGGCTTTCATCAAAGGTTTGTTTGCCGATGTAAAGCGTGGACGGACTGACTTATTCAGATATTCCATGAATCTTATATTTGGGAAAGAGCCTCAACACATACAAATAACCAATAATATTAACCAAGTTAATTATACATCACCGGATATATCGGTTCTTTCTGATGAGGAAAAGGAAGTGTTTGTTTCTTTATGGCAAAAGACACATAGAAAGTGATTTATAACCAGTTCCAGCATAAGGAGCATAAATAGCAGAACATTATGAGTATTAATTGTAAAGAGATAGAGCATTATAAAGAAGTCATTGTTAAGGCAGCGGGAAATGATCTATATCACAGTGATTGCCCGGAACTGCAACTTGACACTTTAGCACTTATTGTTGATGGGTTAGTTAAAGACAATAAAGATGGAAAGAATGAGCCGCTTATAGGTTTTCTTGCCCATATAGGAAAATCCCTCAACGAGTTAATCGAGTATCGTAATTTAATGAAGTAAGTGTATGGAAAATATAGGTGGAGCATTAGCGTTCAAAGCCACTCTTGATATAGATGATTTTAAGGTATCAAGTGAGGCAATGAATCGGTATATAAAAAACGCCTCTGATAATGCCGTGCTGGAAGCAAACCGCATGGAGCAATCGTTTCTGACCTTTGCGCAAAACGGGGCAAGGTATATCGTTTCCTACCTTGTTGGGCAAGGAATGATGAGCCTTGTTCAAAGCATTGTGCAAGTGCGTGGACAGTTCCAGCAACTTGAACTGGCTTTCAATACCATGTTGAGAAGCACCGAAAAATCGCAGGTGCTTATGTCGCAACTGGTAGATACAGCCGCTAAAACTCCGTTTGACCTTACCAGCATAGCGCAAGGAGCAAAACAGATGCTTGCTTTCGGATCAAATGTGGGAAGCGTGGTAGATGAGATCGTGATGCTTGGTAATGTGGCTTCTGGTGTGAGTGCGCCACTTGGAGATCTTATCTACCTCTATGGAACATTGAGGTCGCAAGGCAGGGCATACACGGTGGATATTCGCCAGTTTGCCGGGCGTGGTATTCCTATCTATGAAGAGTTGGGAAAGGTGCTTAACGTAGATAGGCAGGAACTTAACAAGCTGGTTACAGAGGGAAAAGTTGGCTTCCCGGAAGTAGAGAAAGCATTTAAGAACATGACCAGTGAGGGAGGAATATATTTCAACCTCATGCAAGAGCAAAGCAAATCGCTTACTGGTATGCTTTCAAACTTGGGCGATGCTTGGGATAGTGCGCTTAACAAGATCGGCAAGGATAATGAAGATTTGTTCGCTGGAGCTATTCAGGGTGCTATAGACCTTGTAGAGAATATGGATGAGATTATCCGTATTGTACAGGCTGTTACTATTGCTTATGGAAGCTACAAGGCGGCAATAATGCTGAATACACTTGCCACAAAGGGATATACCGGGGTCGCTTTGATAGACAACACGGTTAAACAGGCAAAGATAGCCTTGCTGAAAGCAGAAGCCACCATTACAGGGCAGACAGCGGCACAAACAAAGGCTATGACAGCCGTACAACAAGCCCATGTAGCCGCATTGCAAAAGGAGCTTACAGCGGAAGAGCAAGCCAATCTGGTAAAGAAGCTCCGTATTGCCACCATACAGCAACTTTTGACGGCACAACAGCAAGAATACTTATCCAACCTTAACCTTACTGCCTCTTCTGCCAATTATGAGGCTGTAGCTACTTCTGTACTGACTGTTGAGCAAAGGGAAGCACTTAGCAAAACCGATCTATCGGCTAAGAGTGCTGTATATCGTGCCGCTCTGGAGCAAGAAGTGGCAGCGAAGCAAAGGAACAATGCCGCCACTCTGGAGGCTATGCGTACCGATGTTAAGGCGGCAGCACAGAAAGTGGAATCCGCCAAACAAACGGCTGTTTCTGCCATGCAAGCAACCGAAATGGCACGGTATGAATTGTATTGGGCAAGGCAAGCCGGGGATGCAACAAGGATCGCCACGGCTGAAAAGAAACTGGAGGCAGCGCAGGACAACCAGAGTGCCGCCAGAAAAGCCGCATTAGCCGCTCAAACAGATTTATACACTAAACGGAAGCAGTTGGAAGCAGCTGCAATTCAGCAATCACGGATAGCCTCATCCGTTGATACAGCAGCAAAGGCAGCACAAGCTACCACTACCAATGTTCTAACATTAGCGACAAGCAAACTTACAGCCTCATTTAAGGCATTGTGGCTGTCAATGAAAGCAAATCCTATTACATGGGTTGTATCATTGGTTGGAATGGCTTTCAGTGCGATTTCTATGCTTTCTTCAAAGACTAAAGAACTGGAGGAAGATACGGTAAGTTTGACTAATTCAACCAAACGGGCTACAGAGCGATTCAGTGAAGAAGCTGGAAAAGTTGAGGCTTTAGAGAAAATTATCAGAAATAGTAATGTTGCATACGATGAGCGCAACAAGGCTTTGAATGAACTGAAACAGATTATACCCGGATATAATGCAGAATTGACAAAAGAGGGTACTATTATCAATGACAATGCCGATGCAATCCAGCGGTACTTGAGCTTGTTAGAAAAACAAATCAGGATGAAAGCGGCACAAGAGGAACTGGAAGCAGCTTATAGGGAAAAGAGGCTCAAAGAAAAAGAGATCATCCAAAAACAAGCAGCCTATGATGAAGCGAGTGCCAACGTTCCAGATGTAGCCTATGGCGATGCTGGAGCACAATATCAGATGTATGCTTTGAGGCAAGCAGGGAAAGCAGAAAGGCAACTAAAACAGGCTCAAAAGGAACTCACAGACATAAACAAGACTATTGAAGCGTTGAACCAAGAGATCAGCGACACTTCAGGGGAAATAGACAAATCTTCCGAGAGTGCAAAAACTTATTCAGAGCAGATAGCAGACACGAGAACACAAATTGCCACGCTTACAAAAGAGTTGGAAGATTTGCGATCTGGAAAAGTTGTCAAAGACAATTTAGCAGGAGAGATAGATGCCAAAATAAAAGAACTCAATACGGCAAAAAAGAATCTCGAATTGCTTACTGGTATTACAAGCTCTGGGAATAGCAGTAACAGCGCAAATCAGTTATCACAGAAAGAACTGGAGGCACAACGTGAATTGGAAGAGGCACGTATCTCTATCATGGAAGATGGGTATGAGAAGCGTAAAGCCATTCTGGACTTACAGCACAAAGAGAATCTGGATCGCATAGACAGAGAGGAAAGAGAACTGGAGAAAGCACGTAAAGCAGCCGGGAAAGGTGGATTGACTGCAACGGAGCAAGAGGGATTCGATGAGAGAAGAAGCATTGAAAATACCAGTTATCAGAGAGAACAAAACAAACTGTTTGATGGCGAAATAGCCTACAAAAAACAGCAGTATGAGTTGTATTTCCGTTGGGTGCGTAATCTGGGCGAAGATGTAGCGAACACACAGTTCGCAAACTTGCTGAAAGGCGGTGCTTCATTCAAACAATATCTGGAGAACCAGATGGCGGAAATGAACCAGAAGAAAGAAGCCGGGACACTGACAGAGGGCGAGGGAAACCACCTTATTTCCCTGAATATGCAATATGATGAGATCACGGGCGCAAAGTCCGCAATGGATCTTTTCAAGGAAAGTGTGACGGAAGCAATATCGCAAGCCAGCACACTTGCAGAGAGGGTACAAGCCATAGCCGATGCCAAAGAAAGGCTTGCAAGCGGAAGTACTGGTATTGTTGGAGAGGATGAGAAAGCGGAGGCAAATCTATTCGTATCAGAGAAGCAAGCGGAAGCCGATAAGGAGATACAGGATAAGATACTGAACAACTACAGAAGTTATGAGGAACAAAAGAAAGCCATTCAGGATGAATATGCGATGTTGCGATCACAAGCCATTGCACAAAACAATGAAGAAATAATGGCTAAGCTGAACGAGGGCGAGAATGAGGCACTTTCCGCCTTAAATGCTTCATTCCTCATGCAGAGCGACAGTTGGCGTAATCTGTTTACGGATCTTGATGCTTTGACAGTGGAGCAAATAGATAAGTTGGTAAGAGATATTCAAAGTAAGATGAATACCTCTGATATGAATCTGAATCCAGCGGATATGAAAGCCGTATTGGATAGGTTGGATGAGGCTAAACAAAAGATCCTTGATGTAAATCCGTTTAAATCATTAGGGAATGCAATAAAATCTGTTTTTGGAACGGCTGAACAAAAATCTAAGCATTCCAGCGGTAATATAAAAACGGATTGGAAGAATTTAGCATCTGCCACCGAGGGCTGTTTTAGCTTCATTAATGATGCAATAGACAGTTGCGATGTATTGGGTGATTTACTTGGTGAAACTGGCAAATCCACTATCCAGATGATACAGGGTGTTGCCACCGCTGGTATCGCCATGTCAGCAGCCATAGCAACGGCTGAAAAAGGCTCTGTTATCCTTGCCGCCATATCCATTGCTTTACAGGCTATCCAGTGGATTGCCGGACTGTTTAACAATGATGATGAACTGGAGGAAAGGATTCAGAATATCCAGATGGATGTTGATAAGCTATCCAATGCCTTTGACAGACTGCAACACTCATACGATCAGACTTTCTGGGTGTACAGTGAAGAGGAAAGGACAGCACACCAACAGAGGGTGCAAGCCATAGAGGATGAGATAGCGGCACTGGAACAACAGAAGATTGTAGCAAGACAAAGTTGGGACTTTGTTAGATACGCTCAACTGACAAAGCAGATCAAGGAACTCAAAAATGCTCTGGAGAAAGAACAAAACAGCGGAGATATGTTTGAGATCTACGAGTTGCAGAAACAGAATCTCCGGGAACAACAGGAGCTTATCAAGCAGCAGATACAGGCGGAAAAAGACAAAAAAGACACCGACAACAACAAGATAGCGGAATGGGAAGAAGCCATTAAGGACATTGACACACAGATTGAGGATCTGGAGCGCAATATGCTTGAAACGCTTGCCGGAACAGATGTTCAAAGTGCCATTGATGATTTTGCCGATGCGCTTGTAGATGCCTATTGTCAAGGTGAAGATGCAGCAAAGGCATTGGGAGAAGTGACAAAAGAAACGCTGAAAAATGCGGTTGTAGAAGCATTGAAACGCCAGTTCCTTGCAAAAGCCATTAATGATGCCGTTCTGTATCTTGGAGAAGCCATGCAGGATAATGTGCTTTCTGACTATGAAAAGAAACGGTTTGAGGAAATGGTAAAGGAGGGAGCGGACAAATTCAATATGGCTTTGGAGGGTGTAGGTGACTGGATCAAGGATCAGACAGATGAAGAAGAGGAATCCGATCCCCTTACTGGTGCTGTTACTTCCATGAGCGAGGAAACAGGAGGTGTGATTGCCGGGCGTTTGAATGCCTTTGTAATCAACCAGAGCGATCAGATAGCGATTATGAGGCAATATCTTATTTATCAAATAGAAATAGCGGAAAACACACGTTATTGTAGAAGACTTGATGAAATTGCTGATTCGTTAAAGAGAATAGAAAACAAAGATAATTCATTACTATCACAAGGAATATCGTAATATGGAACTGGTACACCAAATCAAGCAGGATGGAATAGCAAAGGGATTGTGCCGTTTATGGCAAATGAAGCTCAAACCGGATTTGGGCGTGGATTCCCTTGCTGAATTGTATATACGGGGGATAGACTTCTGTATAAAGAATGATTATCCAACACTGGACTTCCTACGCACGAACTTCAAAGGAAAGTGTGAGGATTACGGTGTATATGTGGATGATGAAGTTGTGGAGAAAAACAGGAAAGATGTAGTGTTGAACGGTGACTGCAAAGCGATGTTGGAGTATGACGGGTTTGCTGTTTCAAACATCTATATCCGGCACAATTCCAAAGCCTCTGTGAATGTTGGCGATCATGCTATTGTAACCATTGACATATTCGATAACTCATACCTTGCTATCGCTGTGGCTGGCGGTGATGCGGAGGTACTGGTTAATGTGTACGGTAATGCAACCGTTGAAACAGTTGGTGGCATAAACATAAAGATTAGATATGTAGGCAAAGATACATATTGAAGTGTTAACTGGGTTTATACAGAAGAGAGGTGATAAAAAAGCCTCTCTTTTGTTTGTTATATGTAATAAACACGATATATTTGTATCGTATTAAAGAAATTATAGCGTTTGCTATTGTTTTTGGGTAAAGAAAATCGCCAATAATTCAACACTCCAAAAAGCAATAAGTGAAACGCCACGTTGTGCGTGGGCGTTACTTATGGAGTGTGGGCGTTGTGGCGATGCCTCTTTACCAATGAGTGATCGTCCACGCTATTTTTTAAGGATGGATCTCTCATAAAGAGGAATTTTAATCTATAATGAATGCGATATGAGAAAGATCCTATTTACGCTTTGCCTGATAGCTTTGATAACAGGATGCAGCAAAGAAGATGAGCCAGCAGTGCCAACCAATACGTCAATAGATGTTAGTGAGTTGGTTTCATTTATCGGGAAAAGTCCCCAATATGTCAAAGACAACTTTAAAGATGGCACTTTGGCAAACGAGGGTGGAACACTGGGTAAGACAGAACTAAGCTATCATTATAAAACGAATGACAATGAATATCGGATCGTTTTCAGTGGTAACACAGAAAATGAAATGACTGATATAACTGTTATTGGTGACTTTAACACATACGCCAATGGAATAGAAGTCTATAAAAAGGAAATGGACTTAATAAATGAATCCATTGATCATGTAACATATATTGCCCGATACTATGATAAGATGGCTGGATTGATGGATTTTTCAAGCCGTAACGAGTTCTGGCAATATGTATTAGAAAATGATGTAAGTAGAAGCGTAACGGAAACTTGGTGGATAGTGAATGAGGCTACCCAATATTTTACCGTAGATGGTACATACGATAGAGATATTAATAGGATTACTGTGCAGATCGAAAATAAAGTGTACGATTGATCCGGTATAATAAGTAAGTATATGGAAAGCTGCCTATATTGGTGGCTTTTTTTGTTTATGAAAGCCACATGAGACATTCGGGAAGAAGATTGGATATATGGATTTCAGCAAGTGTGTTTATTGAACACATCAAAGTGTGTTTGGTGAACACATTTTGCTGATTATCAACAAAATAGATTGAATTTTATTTGTTTGTTCGGATCATAGCATATAACTTTGTTCGCAGAAACGATAAGGTTATATGCTATGATTGTAATAGAACTATATGAACTGAAAAATCTGTGTGCAGAGATGGCGGAACTCGGAGCAGCGAACTATGCAAAGCGCATTACTCCAGCAAAAGATCTCATATCACAGCGTGAGGCCTACAGGGAGTTTCAGGAGTGCCGGGTAAAGAAGTGGGTACAAAAAGGATTGATCACTACTACCCGTGGGGGTGCTTCCATTCGTTCAAAGGTTCTTTATTCAAGGGCTGACCTTATGGCAGTTGAGAAAGCGGAAAAACTGAATTGTATAATCAATAAACTGTAGTAATATGGATATGAACAAACAAAATGGCTTTAGCTATGCAAACGAGCCAGCAAACTATCAAGAGGCACGGGAATCAATTTTAAGCCTTATGCGTAACCTCACCAAAGCGAAAAAGGACATGAAAGCTATATCAGAGTTGGATATAGTGGTGGAACAATTCCAAGAAAGAACAAGAGAAATTATTGGAGAATTAAGTCAAGCGGTTTATTCACTGGGTGAAATTTACGGCTATACCCTCTCTGATGATATTTTGGGAAATGTAGAACTTGTTAATGAAAAATGCCATGCTTAAAAAGTCCACACCACAAAAGATTAGAGCGGATATTGATAATATAGTGAAAATGTGCCTTTCATTACAAAATGCAATCGGAAATCTTTTAGAGGAAGAAGCCCTTAAAAATATGTATTTTAATGAATTGCATAAACTTGATGATAATGTAATGGGGATATTGAATGATCTACATCCGATTATTGGCTACTCTGTTGTTTTAGATGTTGAAAACTCATACAAACATGAATGTGAATAACATACCTTTTGGAAGCCAGCAATCCCATTTTACAGGCAAACCAGATATTTTGCCGGGCGGTTTCACTTTTGATAAAGAACATCAAAAGTTAAGCGTTGGTGATATTGTTTCAGCAGGAACATTGGGGATATGTGATGAACTGAATAGAACTATACGGATAATAAAAACCGCAAGAGTTTCAAATATTAGTGAAGATGGGAGAAAAGTAGAGTTGTGTACTTACCCATACAATGATCCATGCTTTAAGGTTGGGGAAAGGGTGTATAAAGCGGACTGCACAAATGTTGATTTCTCAACAGTTCCAAAGATTGAGAAGATCAAAGAAACAGGCGTTTATGTGCTCTATCTATCTTGCCCTATTCCAGACTTGAAAGAGAATGATATTATAGAGCAAATGGTAGAATCTGACGGGATCGCTGTAGAGATAGGGAAAGCGGACTGCTTAACGATTAGGAATGTTGAACTAACGGATCTTGATGCTGGAGTAGATGTCACACAAAGTACAGGAATATTTTCTGTAAAGGAGAAACTTATCCCACCTATACCAAATAGCCAGAAAGATCCTACAGGGAAATTCTTAATTGGCAACCCACATATAAAATTAATATCCATTTTAGAGTAATTTCTAACTACCCAATTTTTATAATTATCAAGTGTGAGAGTGGAGAGCCGGGAGGTTGTGCCACTCTTTTTCATACCAGACATACCAGAACGAGTGAGAAAACAACGGGAAAACGACGGAAAAGTATCAATAGAGCCTCTGAAAGTACTATTTGGATGTGTGCTTTTTTGAGGAGCTTTGTATGCGTGTTTTTGCTGTTTCAGATGGAAATTCTATCTTTGTATCAGAAAAGCCCGCCAAAGGCAATAAATTAGCCGTTTTGTTACTGAAATGTTACCCGCTTTCTTAACAAGCGGGCTTTTTATTTTATATATCAATAAGTTATAACGATTTATGTATGTTATCGCCAAACGCCTTACCATAAAATGAACGAAGAAACAATACCCACGCCGTTGCATTATGTAAAAAAGATACAGCATGGGCTATACCTATTACATATACAAACAGAATGAGCGTCATATTTCCTTCTGTCCCTTATGGTGAAATTTTGGCGATTTTCAGTTTTAGGACGAAGCAAAAAACGCTTTCTATGTTTATGTTCGACCATTTCTCCAGTCGAACACTGCAAATATACGCTTTTTGTTCAATATGACGCTCTGTTATTGGGTATTATTTCTTCAAATATAAGACTTTCGGAGTTTTTCAGACGGAAGAATAAGAAAAAAATGAGAAGGAGAACTATTTTTTGTCCTCCTTCTCACACAATAGCGTTGCAATCAGAACCCGTAACTCCTTTCCCCATAGGTTTCAGTACACATCCATAAGCAATCTTTCAGCCGGAAATCATATTCATCTTCCAAGGTGCTCAGGAATGTTTCAAAATCATCATACTTATAGGATTCTTCAATCTGCTCTTTGGTGAGTTTAATCTTTATGACTTCACCCACTGAGTAATCTAAGATAATAATATAGTTCGTTTCCATAAAATCATTATTTATTGATAAACTGGTTCTTGATTCTCTGTACCGTTGAGATTCCGATACCTTGAAGTTTGGCTATATTTCTGATACTATAACCTTTCTTCAGGAGCATAATCGTTTCCTTATATTCCTCCCTCAGCTTTTCTTCAGGTTTCGTGCTTCCTTTCTTTCTTCCGAGCTTTCCTCCGTTAGCAATGTAGTTAGCCCTTCCAGAGTTTAGCCTATACTGTATATTGTTTCTTTCAATATTAGCCATCTCTGCAAGCACCGTAACCATAATGCTTGCAATCGGGTTCACTTTTCCATCGGGTTGAAGAGTGTATAATCCCAAGTTCTGGATATATACCGAAACTTTAGCCTCATGTAGTATCTCCAAAGAACGAAGCACTTGCAGGGTGCTTCTTCCTAATCTGCTGAGTTCTGACAGAAGCAGGAAATTTACAGAGTTCCAGGTACAATATTCCAGGCATTCTGTCAAAACCTGTCTTTCCTCAATTTTCTTTGCGCCTGAAATATGTTCCTCGTAGATTTTTACGATTCTTATATTCTGTGACTTGGCATAATTTTCCAAGTCCTTGATTTGTCTGCCTGTGTCCTGCCTGTCCCCTGTAGAACTGACACGGGCATAAATTACTGCTTTCTTCATTTCATCTGTTGTTTTCATTGTTGTTGTTTTCATTTTATTCTTTGATTATTCTAATTACATGGAAAAGCGTATTCAAAGTAGTGTTACAGATTTATTTGAACACATCCGTATTTTGAACACAAACTATCTTATAACCAATTATACAGAAAGAATCCTGTGAGATTTCAGATTCTCTCGCTTCTTACTTTCTCACAGGATTCAATTTTTCCCTTACACCTTATTATATATACTTCCCGTTTCCCATGTACCTTCACTTTCTTCAGATTCCGGATTGTAGTATTCCAGATAAATCCCGATAAAATCGTTTCTCGTAAGATTCGGGAAATAAGGTTTAAAGAACTGGTATATATCATCGAATCCTAAGGTGTCATCACTTCCCAGAATCTCGAACACCTCATCCTTTGCCGTTTCATATTCATCAGCGTCCATAAAGTATTTCATATCCTGGCATAAATATGGATAGACATCAGTACAGGCTTCAATGATGTAATTTACCAGATGCAGACAGTTCAACAGGTCTTGCTTTACTGTAAACTCATTGTCTGTATGAGGTTCATAGTAACCACAACTGAGGTTTATACAGCTTATTCCAAGACCACTTCCTTTCAATGCAAGTATATCCGTCATCAATCCTTCTGCAATTTCATAACCGAAGTTCTCATATCCGGTCGCTTTCAGAAAATCATCACTACAAAGTTCCGTCCACCCGATATTTGTTATAAGGTCTTTATATCCTCTTCGGTCGGGTTGTATTACAAATCGGCAATCCTGAAAGAAATCCATATCGGCTTCATTACTTCCTCTACATCCGATTTCCTCCTCTACAAAGAATGCTACTTTCAGGGTTTCGTATTTTTCCAGAGACTTCAAGGCAATCCAGATTCCGTTCTTATCGTCTGCCCCCAAACCTTCCTGTTTTCTACGCCCTGGGCTGTAACCGAAAATAAGTTCCTCCGTCTCGATAGGTATGAAATCCTTGGAATGTTCCCTTTGCACCTGGTCAAGATGGGCAACTATACAGGGATAAGTTTCCGCTATACCTTTTATTATATACAGGTTGCCTTTCCTGTCTGATTTCAAGGTTGTGCCAGGAATATGTCTTTTCACGTATTTCCTAATATATTTCTTCATAACCCGTTCATTCCCGCTGGGGCTATGGATGCTATAAAGCCGTTTGAGTAATTCCATAATCATGCCACTATTTGAATGAGTTTATAACCATAGGGAAGGTTGGTTGCCGGATTTACCGTGTCGAAGTATTCATTGTCAAATTCAAAGAAATCATAGGTATAAAGAAGGCTTCTCAGAGAGTCTATCGAGATGGTTTTCTCTTCATACTCCCCTTTTTCCCAGTTCCAATGATGATAATAGACAATATCCTCTTTATCCTTGTAGTATTCACTGTTATAATCAGACCAATGCCAGTTTTCTTCCTTATACTCCTTCTCGGCTTTCTCCTTGCAGTGCTCACAGCAATAGTCCTTTTTCGTGATTCCCGAATAATAACTGTCCTCTTTCAACACACAGCATTCACAGTTATTACAGAAAATCACATCATCCACATGGTGATACTGCTCCAAGTCATTTACCCAGACGAAATCGCCTAGATTGTTGGAATCGCAGTTATATTCACAGCCATGTACATATACCAGTGTAGTCTCATCACAACTGTATTCATGGTAGTCATCGTAAAGTTGGTTATCATCCGCATTGTTCAGGCTTCCCTCGGTTACGTCTAGAACAAGATAGCCTTCCTCATAATTATCAGCTATACGCGTGCTGTCGTTGTAATATTTGAAACTGTCCTGGTAGGATAAATCATCATCCCAATCCAAATCACAGGAAATACGGAATCTTCTGTCTGACAAGCTGTTTCCTTCGAGATCCACGAAATTGCGGGCTTCATGGCAACCTGCCCCCACTTTCTTATAACCGTCTATATGGCGTTCTTTAGCAAGTGCATCTACCAAAGCACGTTTCAGGATTTCATTGTTTCCGCTGGAGTATTGTCTCTCAGCCAGCCTCCAGACTTTTCCGTCCTGGTCTTTCACCTCGTTGTAAATAATGCACCTGGCTATGATTTTACCCTCTTCATTTTCCAGATAGGCGGCACTTGCATTAACCGAGTTCTTATAAAAACCGTGATAGCCCTTATCTACCATACAGGAACAGAAATCCCCATCGCAACACTCTGAAGAATAAAGACGTTCAAAGTTCCTGTTTACATGAAGTCTGTGTCTGGGAAGTCTGTTCATCGTAAAGGTTTGCCATTTCTCTGCAAAGACTTCACAGAGATAGGTAATGACCTGTTCAGGTAAAGTCTTTCCGAACTTGGTTTCTAAAATCAGATGCCGATAGAGTTTCCCCGCTTTCATCTTGAAGACCTTACCCGTTTTGTGGTTGTAGTATCTGACGGCTTTGGAGTCTCCGTCCTCGCATAATCCCTGATACTCATCCGTTGCATAAGTAAAACTATGGTAGGTCTTGTTCATCAGGTGCAGTTCATAAGGGAGGCCTGCATCTTCTGTCCCACTCTGGATAATTTCTTTCTCCATCCTCTTCTCTAACTCTGCCATATCGCTGATATGTAGCAAGGTATAATCATTGTTTATTGCTGCCAGATGCAATAATGCCTTGTCTTTCAGGTAAACCAGTAAAATCTTACTCTTCCGACTTTGTGTGTTGTTTCCATGCTTGATGATTCCGAACAAATTCTTGAATTCATCGTAGTTCTTGAAATTATAATATAACATAATGGTCTTGATTTTTAAAAGTTGTAAAACAAAAAAAGGAGAGATACTCCCTTTTTACAGGAATATCCCTCCTCGGAATATCGGTACGGTATCTGTTCCAACCGCTTTAGATGAATGGCACATGCATTTCTACAAGCACTTCCATCAGTTTTTGTGCGCCTTTTTTCGAGGCTTCATTTCTCTGGTCTGTCCTCCTTTCAGGGGAAGCATAGACTTTTAAGATTTCCACTATTGTCCTGAACAGGCTCTGTTGCAGGGTTCTATGGAAAGTTGTGGTGGCCAAGGCGAATTGCCTGGGATTCCACCCGTAGTCATTCAAGGCATTCTCCAGTTCCTTGGCCGCCTTGAACTCCTTGCTGTTTTCGTTCAAATAATCTCTGTTCATTATTCTTCTGCTTTTTTATTGGGTTATCAAACAATAAAAGGGAGAAAGACCAAATATGTTGTTGCTTGCTCTTTCTACCCATATTTAGGGATGGTCCGGGTATTTCTACCCCAAGAACCAACTGTAATTCTCCGTATCTTCTCCGGTCAAGGCCTTTTGGATGCCTACTGCGAAATCGGTAGCGTTCTGGTTCCTTTCCAGCCATCTGTCGATATAGGACTGCTTGACCGATGCATTCAGGAGCTGCATCAAATCCCAGCACGTAATCTTGCTTCTTCCATGTAAACCGAAATTAGAATCTTCCACATATCCTCTCGTGGCCGCATTGATGGCCGAATCACCCAACAATATCCGGGGGAGTCCTGCTGTTTGGCTTTGGGGGAGGGCCTGATATAACCTCAGTCTTCCGATAATCTGACAGAACTGCTCCTGGGAAATCCAGGTATTTCCCAAATGGCTTAATAACTGATAGTTCTTCTCCGGTTCAAATTCATGGAAAAGTTTCAGGGCGGATTCATAAATGTCCACATCACTCAGGACTTCTAATTTTCCAACCAGCCCGTCACAGGTTAACATTAGGTTACTGCATACTTTTACCCTCCAGCCTATGAATATCTTGAATTTCTCAGGCGATTTACTACGGTACAGGTTCTCTTCGTTCAGACTTCTTACCCCTCCGATACATAAGTGTACTTCCTGACCGTTCATCATGCGGCTCATGGTACGAATGTGAAAACAGAAAGCCATCCTTTGATAATAGACAGTTTCATCTTCGGGTTTCAAATCTTCCTTCTTCTTATGCAAAGCGGAAGGTACACGGCCTAAAATCTTATGGGAAACACGAATCTCTGTGTTTCCAAATTTCTCACCGGTAAAATTGTTCCTGGCCGCTTCCTCGATCCGGCGGATAAAAGTCTGGTGACTGATGGTTAGCTGGTTGTCTCCGAAACTGGGTACGATACACTGATTTTCCAACTCTTCCAGAGTTATTCCCGAAGTGTTGCTCTCGATGAAGTTGGGATGTTCTTTCCCGACTGTTCCATCTGTTTCTTCCGATACAACTGTTGCATCTTCGATAAAATTCCGATGGATTAAATGCATCTCCGGTCTTGTCTCTACAAGCTGAGGGACAAGAACCAATTCATTGTCTGTTCTCATTGTTTCTGCTTGATTAAAAGTTATAAATTCATTTTCCGACAAACAAAAAAGCCAAGAGGTTTATTTCTTTGACTTTACAAATAAACTTCTTAGCTTCTTTATGCCCTTGAGTATTGATGTCGTTACTTCAAGGAGCGTTATTACCACGTCTTGTGTTTTGTCATAACCCATAAGACGTTACTCAGTTTCCGGTGCTTCTTCTGCTCCGGTTTTTACACTAGCGGCTTTCACTTTCGATTTGCCGCCACATTTCCCGACAAGTTCAATCACTACTGCACTTGCCATTACGATTTCGGCCACGTATGCAGCCACTTTGATTCCTTCTACTATTTTTCCCATTTTTCATTTTGACTTTTGTTGTTAATACTATTGTTATTTTTCTCTCGTTTTTCTCATTTATTCTTATTATTCTCACTAATAAGGCTTTCAGGGGATGAGAGAAGGATGGGAAAATATATTATCTGAAATGTGGATAAAAACTCAAGTAATTCATCGCTTTTGCTCTGAATATCAATAATAATTAGTATTTTTGCAGAAAATAAGAACGTATGGGAAAGGTTAAGATTACAAAAGAAGAAGCACTGGCCAAGTTTCAAGCTGCAAAAGATAAAAAACGTGAGTGCCTTAAATCGTTGGAGAAAACGATGAAGGAAACTTATAAGAAGCGTACAGGTAAAGAAGCTGAAAGTTTTTTTGCTTTATGATGAACACTCTTGTTCTTGAAACCATTAATAGTAAAGCAGCTTATCATGTAGAACTGAATGAACAAGATGGGTTCTTTCAGTTCTTCACAGATAGTGGTGTGCATTATTCAGTAGGCTTTATCGAAGATGATGTGCTATTATCCAAAGAATCCTACCAATTGATTATTGCAAACCTAAACAATCGTAAATCCATGCGTGATAGAAAAGTGCGTGACACGATTGTAGCTATTATTGATGAATTCTTCAATTGCAACAATTCTACTTTATTGTATATTTGCGAAACAAGCGATAACAAACAACGCATGAGAAGCCGTCTGTTTGAATACTGGTTCTCTACCTATAATCGCAAATCGCAGTTCACTACCCTGTCTTCATCAATTGCAGATAGAGAAGGAGTGATAAACTATGCTACTATTATTTTGAGGAATGATAATCCGGATCTATCCGAGATTATCACTGAATTTTCTGAGTCTATTCAAGCCCTTAGCCAGAAGCCTGAATAAAAATAGGAGAACAAAAAAAGAAGAGCCGTCATCAGAACTCCTCGCTCTGACTTAGCTCTTCACTGTTCCATACAGTTTCAACATAGAGACGAATGCTGCTATGGCTATTCCTGACTTTCCAGTCTTCCAATAGAGGTCTTAACCATCATCTGAAATTAAGTTCTACCAGGCATACTATTTTATTTTCTATTTGAAGCCATGGACACTACTGTAAGGGTAATGCTTCATCGGCTTCTTTCGTTATCTTCATAGATAAGGCTTTCGGGGGATTGGGGACGGAAACAAGGCTCATTAATTAACATATTATAATACTGCAATATATCACTCAATTCACTTATTATTAATATTTTTGTAAACAAGATATTCCCCGAAAATGTTACCTAAACAAAGGTAATTATCTGATAATCAGCGACACATTCGACACTGGCAGTGTCGAGGTGACGAGTTCGAGTCTCGTACGCTCCACGAAACAACCGCTGACTATTAGATAGTTGGCGGTTTTCTTTTTTAAGGTATCATTAAGGGAATGCGCGTGCAACACCGTTATTCTGGGTCAGCGGAAATTTCCGGTTGGTAGCCCTGCCATATCAGGCATATTGTATATGGCAAGTCTGAACATGAAGAACCTGATAATTGTGCCCGGAAAACCTTTCCCTGACGTTGAAGGATTCAGCTGAGGCATTTGTCAGCCTACCCTCAAAATAATTGATGATAGTTTCATTATGGTTCTCAAAGGTTTCCAACACACGCGTAAATTCGTTTACTCCGAAAATATCATCTTGTTAGGTTAAGGCGTGCCTGGGCAGAAGCGGATTTCTTGCTGAACTGTTCCGTCAGTCTCATGCTTAGCCTGTAAGCCTCACTTACTTCGGGAAACGTGCAAAAAGCACCTCTGCACGTCTTTTCAGCAGTCCGTTCCATTTGGATTTATGGTTGAGGATAACGTGTCTGCTTCTGGACATAATCTGCGGCTTGGTTTCCATTGTCCTATTACCTCACGCTCTATCTGGCTTTTGGCCACCTTACGCCTAACACGGTGTTCCTTGAGCACCTGCCAGCGCAGTCGTATCCTCATCTGGTCCACAACCTTTGACATAAGCTATTACACATGAAACCGGTAGTTTATAAGCGCAGCACCAAGGAATACCCACCTGACAGTCACCATCATGGATAAGGACAAATCCGTAGTGATAGTTCTCACGACACTGCGGATAACGGAAAGGCTCTTGCACAAGACACCGCTTACCACATCTGTCGCCACGACTGGTATCATGTACAATATCGCCATTACGCCTGTTTCTTTCTCATCAAGCCATATATCAAAACGGGAATCGTTTTTCTCATAGTTTACCACATCAAAATTGTCTATCAACATATCCGGAAGAATAGCACGGAGTAACTATTCGGATTTTCATGCAACAAAGATACGCAATATGCGATATGACAGGATACCAACCGGAAATTTCCGCTGGTCTATAAAAACAAAGGCGATTTCAAAATAAATTTTGAAATCGCCTTTGTTAATTTGTCGGGGTAGCGGGATTCGAACCCACGACCCCCTGCTCCCAAAGCGAGCAGTTTTAGCAGTAATGCGCTTAAATTCAGTTAGTTATAAAGTTTAAATTAAATTTGTTTCAGGTTTTTGTCGGGTTTTGGGCGTGACTCCTGCCCATGAGGGCGCGAAAAAGGGCGCTTTTTTACGCGCTCACATCTCCGTGATGCTCAGCGAACCGACTACCAGGCTCATGGAGAAAATGTCTTCTTTGGGCACGAGGAAGGGAGGGAATTCGGGGTTGAAGGAAACGCACCTGATGCAGTCGCCCTCCTCGTAGACGCGCTTGACAATGATGCCCTGGCGGGTGTCGAGCACGTGCACCTTGCCCCACTGGATGAACCGCCGCTGGTCGATGCGCCGGCAGGCTATCTCGTCGCCCGACTCGTATTTGGGCGACATGCTGTTGCCCTTGATGACGATGGTGTAGTCATAGGACGGCAGCTGGGAGATGACGGGCTGCTGCTCGCATTCCTGAAGAGTCACGCCGGCCGCGTCGCCCGACAGCGCCCCCGCGGCAGCGGTCAGCGGGACACGGGGACGCATCTCCGGGGAAGACGCCAACGGCGCGCCCTGCCTCAACATCTCACCGCGGCCCGTGAGTAGCCAATCCAAATTGAAATCGGGAAACTTTGCTAACACCTTTAACATAACTTCTGAAGAAACAAAGCCCCCCTTTTTTTTCATATTGCTAAGATAGCCATTTGAAAGCCCTACATACGACTCAAATTTATTCATACCACCAATACCAGAAGATTGCTGGAACTTAATTAGCCTGTCGATTACTTTATCCATATTGAATATATTCTTTATATCAGCACAAATTCTATCTACTACAAATATGGGCAATAGCCTTTTAGAAAAAAATTTTATCCTCTGATGAGGAATTACGTAAATTCTGCCTAGAAAAGGTCATAATCGTGTTCGCGATAAATTCTTTTAGCACCATACCCACATATATTAATCATTGTTAATTCAATGAATATATTCAATAATCCCCTTGGTGTATTGAATATATTCATTAATCTTTGCACCCGTAATACCGATTCTCACGAAAAGAGGAGGCAAAACAAAGACAGGCAGAGAAAAAGGCGTTTTTCCCAACCGATGCAAAATATAGTCCGACAGCAAAGGTAAGCTATTTGTTTTAGGAATCCAACTTTCACGGAGGGGTTTACACCGAACGGCGGGCGCGTGGCTGCTCCCGCAAAGAAGAATTTCAGAATGAGCCTCGAGCGAGTACGGGTGCAAGCAGCCACATCAGGCACCCGGAAAGCCGGGGCTCGTTGTTTAAAGAGACTATGGACAACGTAGCACTGACAAAGGAAACCATCCGCTCGCTGGAAGTGGCCGAACTGACGGGACGCGACCACCGGAGCGTGATGCAGGACATCCGCTCCCTCGTCGACCAGGGGGCGGGCACGCTCGACTTCGAGCGCGGCTACTACAAGGACTCCGACGGCCTGACGCGCCCCTGCT
>ERZ779889.686-NODE-686-length-40655-cov-4.550985_pt1 | contig 40655 bp, 22 predicted proteins | sample MGYA00511030_ERZ779889 | MGnify/ENA primary metagenome ERZ779889 (study PRJEB29588, sample SAMEA2160616) | human gut metagenome | biome: human gut; feature: human-associated habitat; material: faeces | place: Denmark | collected 2008/2010 ... | reverse complement strand
TTGTAATTCAGTACTATAAAGATACAACAATTTTCGCTAATCACCAAATTTACAAGGACTTACAATTCGTCGAACTCACGTTAAAGTAAGAGGGATGATATAAACATGGCACAAACGGCAGAGATCAGTAAAATTAGATTTGAGGAACTACAGAAGAATCCTATTTTCTTTCTAAAGTTCTTCGAAAACATCCGCTATGACAATAATGGGAAAGAGATAGACTACTCTAGATGGAGTTCTCTTGATCGTGATTTGAATATTAGTTTCGATGCAGGGACATTTGCAGATAGAGAATTGGGGTATGCTCTCTGTGTGCTTGAAGAAGGAAAGGAAAAAGTTGATGAAAAAGGCAACCGATACCCTGACACCATCACAATCAAATTTCATTGCGCTGCCCCTAATAGTGTAAATGATTGGTTTTACATCATCAGATGCTTCGTAATACGTTCCCAAAACAGAGACGACAAGTATGCTTTTATGGAACTTCTATGGGCTCTGGATAAGTTGTATTGGAAGAAAGAAACGTTGATCTCTGCATTGTCACGATATCACGCAGCTACGATTCCATTCTTTGTCCAAGAGTTCCAAAAGTTTGGACGAGTATTGTCTTACAATAAGCAGATGGCTCTAAAATCTGTACTTTCCAGTTATAGCGGACGATATGAGATATACTTACCGGAAGTTATCAAACAGGCTTACAGGTGTATCCCCAATGAATCTAACCAGATTCCACCTCCATTCCGATTAAGCCCATTTCAGCTTCCGAGGTGTATCCCCAATGAATCTAACCAGATTCCACCTCAAAGGAAAGCAAAAATAGAGCAGTTGAATCTATTTTCAATTATTGACGCTATCTTTGATGAAGGCAATCTTCAGGCTATCAACGGAGATAACAATGAATCAAATTCAATTATATTGTTTCATTCTTGGCTACATGGGCAACATTCTTTAGAAAACTATAACTCAATTCTAAATATCTTTCCATTGCTTTCTGAAAAGATACGACTGCAAATTGTGAAAAGATATTTTCATGACATAAGAAACAAGCACATATCTTTTGATGTCAACTTTATTAAAGACATTAAGGATAACAAATTTGAAGACTTTATACGTTACCGCTATTGCGTGGAAAGTCCTGCGGAGCCAGTTGTATTAACAGTTCCTCTTTTATGTGATACACTTATCACCCTACACAACTCCAACGGAAAGTCATTCCAGACATTTGATGGCATCTTAGACTTCGCAATGACTCGTTGCGACACTGCTCATCCTGCCATCGAGTTTGGACTTCAGCGCTTTATTCCCACATGCAATCGTGGTGTTGTATATAATATCGATAATTTCAAGGGCTTTATAGATTATGCTATCATCCGCAAATTGAATAAGGATTTGATAACAGACGAACATTTAAGGACTGTGCTCACTTACCTAATGGACAAACATGCTCGCAGACAAACTTATCCAGTCTGCCGTTATGGTGATGGCACAAAGATTCCTGATGAGACTTTTCAATACTGCGGGAAAAGGCGAGAATATACAACCACTGAGAATGGGCAAGAGCGTTTACAGTCTTATACTCTTGAATGTTTCAAGTACTGCCAATACAATGACAGATGGTATATAAGTCATGAAAACCTGAAATACATACAAGATTTTCTGAATGATAAAAACATTCCCTATAGCCAGACATATAACATATCACTTGATATGTTTTCCACGAACAAACTCAAAACTTATATTTTGAGTTTGCCAGACAAGTTTACAGTGCTACAAAATGGCGAATTCCTTGTGCATTCGTATAACAGACGGGATGTTGACAATAACTTCAACTTATATCTCATTCAAGAATTCTCTGATGCTCTGAGAATGAGAATATTCCCTCAGCAAGGTGCACTTGTGGGCCTTCAATTTGATGTGTTTGGCTTTTGGCAGAAAATCAGACAATCCCTACCCATCGAGATTTTGCGTAATCAGCAGGGTAATGAATACAAAGAAGCTCGCAAAAAATATGAAGACCAGGAAGCTGAAGAAGTCAAGAACAGATGTTTAGCATCCCTTAGGAGGGAACTAAAAACAGAATTAATCAATGACGCTTTCTTTGAGCTTCCATATGACCGTGCCCTTCTTTCTGACACTATAAAGCGTTTCTATTTTAAGGGGACAATTAGTGAAAAAGATGAGCTGCATCAGCGACAGTTCTTGACACATTCTAATCTGACCAGTAACTTTGCACAATATTGTGCCCCACAACTTTCTGAAGCTACAAATCCAGCCATTGACCTACCATATTTCTGGTGCAGAGGAAAAGAGTGCTTTCAGAACAACCTCGGCACACAGACTTTAGAGGAAGAAAGTAACTGGGAAAATTATACTTTCTTCCATCTATCTGAAATAATGGGATTTCCTAAATTGCATATGACTGTTGCGGGATATGAACCCGAACCATCCGTTTGGCAATTCATAGCCATTACGAATAAGGTTATGCAGAAATTCAGTCGTTTGAAGTGCAGAGCCTGTGGTCATATGATGTTTACAGAACGCACATCAGGCATTAATCGTTACAATTATTATGAATGCGTAAATCCCACATGTGCGGAAGTACGTCACCCTGTCTATCTTAACTTCTGCTTCAAATGCAAGAAAGGGCTTATAGACTCACGAGATACAAAACAATGCCCTAATGGATGGTATATATGTCCTACCTGCCTTGCTTGCTGTGATGATGAACAATACGAGAGGCAAGCACAGCGCTATATTTTGACTAAGCGACCTGTACCTCCAAGAATTCAAGAAAAGCGAGGGAAAGGACATAATGACAAGGGTATTTACTTCTGTCCTAAATGCGGGAATCCCATCCAAGAAATTGACGACGGACACGGAAACTTATTTTGGGGATGCCCTGAATGCAATATAAATTTTGATGCTCGACCTGATGGTTTCTATGGCTGACAATCGTATTATTATGGCTGAGAGGAATCGAATCCTCTCAGCCATAAAGACATATAAAGAGTATTTCTACCGTCCAAACAGCCTCAATAAGCCAAAAACGGAATCCGCTTATAAATTGAAAGCAGCACATACTGCGTCCCTTCGGCAGACGAAAACAACACTTATTCTGCACCGGAACCGCTATCGCTTATTGAGATATTTTCCCACTGACATTGAAAGATTCTACAAAAAGGACTCTACTCCACCGTCCATAGACCCGCGAAGACACGATGTCACGTCCACGGGATTAAACGTCCTGTGTTTCAGCTGCCGGCACAATAAAAAGCCGCAAAGGCGTCCCGCCGACACTGCCGTATCAAAAAACACACCCGCGACCGCCCGTTTTTGAAAATTATTTGCTATATTAGCACCGCTGTTACACCGCGCGGCATGGCTACGTACACAGCATGCACACAACCGGAACAGCCGCCGGCACACCTCTAAACACGACATACACACCCAACCAAACAACACCACGACGCATCATGACACAACATCCTCTATGGTCCGACTATATGTGGCTGCCACTAATGCAGCTTTATCTGAAGAAGCCCGAAGGCGTGAAACCAATGTATTCGCGGCCACTAATACAGCTGAGTCTCGAACTTCACATCGAGCCGCAGCATCTCTATGCGCAGATGTTCAGGCTGCGCCGGCCCGACACGCCGTCGCTGCAACATCTGTGGCAGAGCTATTCGGCAAACCCGCGCCGACTGTCGCGCGACGTGAAACGCCTGCGCCAGATGAACGGATTCGGCACGGCGGGCGCGTTCTATGATGGTGTGGAGACAGTGGAGTCGTTCGAGACCGACTACCGGCCCATAGAAGCCGACCGACGTCTCACGCCCATGATGCTCACAATGATTCTCGACCTGTATTTCCGCCTGACGCCCATCACCATGGTGGCGGAGACGCCCGAGGTGGACGAGCTGGCGCGCCTGATGCGCATACCGCCGCAGCTCGTGGCTGAGGTGATGCGCAACTTCCTCGTGTGCGACCCCTGCATGAAGCACAGCGACACGTCGTCGCCGCTCTACGAACCGTGCCTGGAGATATGGCGCAGGTATATATCGAAAGAGCCGGAAGAGCTCGCAGCCACGGCGGCACAGATGCGTGCCTACTTCAAATGACGTTCCCCTGCCACGGCATGTTTCCGAACGGCGGGCAAGACATGAGACATACGGGAAGACGACGCAAGGTTGCATGAAAACGAAAGCAACATCATATTAAAGCGAAAGTCATACCGTATGAAAGTGAAAACAACGCCATCACAGCTTTTATCACCCCTATATACAGCATCATCCGGCAGCGGCCGCACATAAAACCCCACCGATTCGCTTTGCCACAACCTCCGTTTTTTGTACCTTTGCACGATTTTTTAAGGTAAAAATAAGAAATGGATGCAATCGTAACGCAGATGATTATCCTCTTTGTTCTGGTAATCGTCGGCTATGTTCTGAATAAAAAGAACCTGATGGATGAGGATTTTGACCGCACACTCTCAAGGCTTATTATCAATGTGGCATGCCCTTGTCTGATATTATCCTCGGTGATGGGCGACACCATGCCCGACAAGAAACTCATCCTTCCCCTGCTCATCGTGGGCTTCGTAACCTATGCGGTACTTATCGGCATGGCCATCCTACTGCCGCGCTTCATGCCCATACAATCGTCCGAGCGCGGCATATACAGCTTCATGCTGGCATTCGGCAACGTGGGTTTCATAGGCTATCCCATCGTGGCTTCCATCTTCGGGGCGAGCGCCGTGTTCTATGCCAGCATACTGAACTTCCCCAGCACGCTGCTGATCTTCGTATTCGGGACTCTTTTCATCTCCGGAAACCAGGGTAACATGCGTTTCGACTGGCAGACGCTCTACTGCCCTGCGATGATTGCCTCTTACCTCTCCATACTGATAGTGATTACCGGTTGGGTGCCGCCACGCATCATAAGCACACCGTGCATACTGCTTGGCAACCTCACCGTTCCGGGTGCCCTGCTCATCATCGGCTCGTCAATCGCCCAGGTACCCATACGCCGCATGTTCGGCAACGGGTCAATATATCTCATGTCCGCCCTGCGTCTGATGCTCATCCCGCTGCTTCTGCTCTATCTGTCGAGACTTTGCAACGTCGATGCCGACATAGCAAACATCAACGTGGTGCTGGCTGCCATGCCCGTGGCTTCGTATGGCACGCTGTTCTGCATACAGTATCAGAGGGGCGAGCTCGTCATGGCTGAAGGGACATTCATCACCACATTGCTCTCAGTGCTGAGTATTCCGCTGCTGACGATATTCCTTTGACGCGCCCGGACACGCCGTATCGGCCCGCTCTTCATCTGCATGGCACGTCATTATTTGAGGCGGCCCGTCGCGGCGCATGGCGTGGCTTAAATATTATTTTCATTATTTTCTTTGATGAGCCACAATAATTTTTATAACTTTGCAACAGACAGCCGGCGCCCGGCAATCCCTGAACGGATAGGCATGGAGTAGGGCGGCACTGTCTTTGTAGGAACATCATTTTCACTTACACATGGCTCAGAAACTCATACAGTCACAGGAACAGAAGCTGCAGCAGGTGCAGAAGCTCTCGCAGCAACAGATGTTGCAGGTGAGACTTCTCGAAATGCCGCTGGCAGAGCTTGAGGAGAACATCAACGCGGAGATTGACGACAACCCCGCGCTCGAGGCGCTGCCACACGACGACTCGGCGGCCGCTATGGCCGACACAGGCGACGACCACGACGACAGCGACGCATCGGAAGGCGACTTCGACACCATGCAGGAGCGTGAGGAACGCGACGACGAGCTAAACAGCGCGCTGGAGAACATAGGCCGCGACGACGAGATGCCGGCCCTGTATAACCGCGACGAGAACAGCGGCGCGGAGTATGAGGAAAAAGTTTACGGCGACACCACATCGTTCTATGACAAGCTGAAGGAGCAGATGGGGGAGACCGACCTGAGCGAAAAGGACTCGGAGGTGATGGAATATATCATCGGCTCGCTCGACGACGACGGACTGCTGCGCAAGGACTCGGAGAGCATAAGCGACGAGCTGACCATATACTACAACATCGACGTGACACCCGAAGACGTTGACCGCATAGTGGCCATACTGCAGACTTTCGACCCGGCGGGCATAGGTGCGCACTCGCTGCAGGAGTGTCTGATGTTGCAGATAAAGCGTAAGCCGGACAACAAGATGAAGGAGATGATGACCGACGTGGTGGAAAACCACTTCGACGAATTCACGAAGAAACACTGGAACAAGATACAGACGGCGCTCGGAATAGACGACACTACCGCGCAGCGCCTGCAGGACGAGCTACGACGGCTCAATCCCAAACCGGGAGCGTCGCTCGGCGAGACGCAGGGCAGCAACCTGCAACAGATAACTCCCGACTTCATTGTGGATACGAGCGACACAGGAGAAATCACTCTCACGCTCAACACGGGCAACGTGCCCGAGCTGAAGGTGTCGCCGTCGTTTGCCGAACTCGTGGACACCTACCGCAACAACAAGGCAAACATGACACGCCGCGACAAGGAAGCGCTGCTCTATGCCAAGGAGAAGGTGAGCCGCGCGCAGGGATTCATCGAGGCCGTGAAACAGCGTCAGCACACTCTGCGCATCACCATGCAGGCCATAATAGACTGGCAGCGCAAATTCTTCCTCGACGGCGACGAGGCCGACCTGCGCCCGATGATTCTCAAGAACATAGCCGACAAGACCGGACTAGACATCTCTACGATATCGCGTGTGAGCAACGTGAAGTATGTGCAGACCAACTGGGGTACGTTCCCGCTGCGCTTCTTCTTCTCCGACGGCTACACCACCGACGACGGCGAGGAGATGTCTACACGCAAGATAAAGATGGCGCTCAAGGACATAATAGCCAAGGAAGACAAGAGCAAGCCCAAGAGCGACGACGCCATAACCAAGGAAATGGCTACGCTGGGCTATCCCATCGCGCGGCGAACCGTGGCAAAATACCGCGAGCAACTGGGCATTCCGGTGGCGCGGCTGCGCAAATGACGGTCCACGAAAGCACAAGGCTGACAACAGAGACACAAGCTATATATAAATGAAAGGAAAGACAATAATTCTGGCAGCAAGGATAATGAGCATCATTTTCACGCCGTTCTATCTGTCGTTGGTGGGACTGATAGCTCTCTTCACGTTCAGCTATCTTAATCTGCTTCCATGGCAGTATAAGCTCACGGTGCTCGCGCTGGTTTATATTTTCACCATTCTCGCGCCCACACTTCTCATACGTGTCTATCGCCGCAACCGCGGATGGACGCTGCATCAGCTCGGAGTGAAGGAACGCCGCGCCGTGCCTTACATCATTTCCATAGTGTGTTACTTCGCGTGCTGCTATGTCATGGCACTGTTCCACATACCGCATTTCATGATAAGCATACTCATAGCGGCACTGCTCATACAGATAGTGTGCGCGCTGATAAACCCGTGGTGGAAGATATCCACCCACACGGCAGCCATCGGAGGAGTGGCGGGCGCGCTCATGGCATTCGCCTTCATCTTCATGTTCAACCCCATCTGGTGGCTCTGTCTCGTGCTCATACTGGCGGGAGCCGTGGGTACAAGCCGCATGATTCTGCGTCAGCACACACTCGCACAGGTGGTGACGGGATTCATAGTAGGGTGGTTCTTAGCATACTGGACGGTGCTCATTGTATAGCAGTAAAGGCGCGGACAGACGACAGAAAGCGCACAGCAATCCCGCAACGGCCTCGCTTCCTATGGTCAGGAACGATGGGGCGACGACTCACAAACAAGACAACAACAACACAAAAACATAAATATAAGATATGAAACCATTAGTAAGTATCATCATGGGCAGCACAAGCGACATGCCCGTAATGGAGAAAGCATGCAAGTTTCTGAACGACATGCAGATTCCATTCGAAGTGAACGCCCTCTCGGCACACCGCACTCCGCAGGCTGTGGAGCAGTTTGCCAAGGAAGCTAAGGGACGTGGTATCAAAGTGATAATCGCCGGCGCGGGAATGGCAGCAGCACTGCCAGGAGTGATAGCAGCAATGACAACGCTGCCCGTTATCGGCGTGCCTATCAAAGGTATGCTCGACGGTCTCGACGCAATGCTCAGCATAATACAGATGCCGCCGGGAATTCCTGTAGCAACAGTAGGTGTGAACGGTGCTATGAACGCAGCCATCCTAGCAGTGGAGATGATAGCTCTGGCCGACGAGGAAGTGGCAGCACGCATGGCAGAATATAAGGCCAGACTGGGCGCAAAGATTGAGAAGGCGAACAAGGAGCTTGCCGAAGTAAAGTACGACTTCAAGACAAACTGATGCGTCCGCGCGACGGCGAGACAATGACCGGCGGTCTGTGCGCACGATGAATGGCGGCAGACGGTCTGCCGCACATCGACCGGCGCGCCGCAAACAGGCTGAAAACATACATAAATCCCTCCCAAGTATTCGCGCTTCGGAGGGATTTTCGTATCTTTGCCGACAACAATCAATCATTCAACCTGATAACACTAAAATGACAAAGAAGCTTTCACTCTTATTGCTTTTGTTCCTGTGCACAGCGCTGTATGCACATTCAAACGGTACGCTTACCATCACAAGCACCAACACTACCATAGTGATGGCCGACGAGGAATGTGGTCCGGTGAAGATAGCAGCGGATGCTCTGTGCCGCGATTTCGCAAAGGTGATGGGAGCCAAACCCGCCAAATCCACCGCACTTACGGGGAAAGGTGTGGATATTGTTGTGGTGAACGATGCCACACCTGCTTCAAAACGCTTCCTTAAACACAGATTCAAAGGGTGGGGCAAGGGCAATGAGACCGAGGCACACCGCATAGTGGTTGACGGCAACCGCATATATCTGCACGGCATGGACATGCGCGGCACAATATACGCCATATATTCATTCAGCGAGAAATTCCTGGGTGTGCCGCCTCTGTGGTACTGGTGCTCATGGCAGCCCGAACATAAGGACAAGATAGAAGTGCCCGGATCGTACAGCTATTTCCAGAATTCGCCGACGGTGCGCTACCGTGCGTGGTTCCCGAACGACGAGGATCTGTTCATACCATGGCGCAGACGAAGCCGTGAGAACAACGAGATGTGGCTCGAGACTATGCTCCGCCTGAAGCTGAACACCGTGGAACACACGGCCACCGTCACCACAAAGGGCACGCTGAATGCCGAAGCGCAGCTGTACAAGAAATATGGTCTGGTGCTCACCTCGCACCACATGATAGCGCTGAACAACAGTTTCGCCAACTGGGACGCCTATTGGAGAGAGGTACGCCACACCACACCGCCACTACTGTCTGTGAAGGATATTAAGTCGCTGAAGGAGTTCTGGCAGTACTCCATCGACGCCGTTAAACGCAGTGGGGTGGAGAATCTATGGCAGGTATCGTTCAGAGGAAAGACCGACCAACCGTTTTGGACAGTGTTCACCGACGCTCCTGCCACCGACGCCGAGCGCGGAAAGATAATCACGGACATGGTGAACACGCAATACAACATGATACGCGAATCGACTGGTGAAGACAATCCGTTCGTCAGAATGACCTTCTACGACGAGATATCATCGCTACTCGCCGCCGGACATATACAGCCGCCCAAAGCCACAAACATGCTGTGGACATTCGTGGCAGGGCGTCGCGACCACTATCCTTACGACGATCTCGTGGCATGGAAAAACACGGATGGAGTGAAACTGGGATATTATATGAACCTGCAATTCTACTCTACGGGAGCACATCTCGCGCCTGCCGAAGGTCCGTGGAAGATGGAGGATAACTACCGTTACGTGCAGTCTAAAGGTCCGCTCACGTTCAGTGTGGTGAACGCTGGCAACCTTCGCGAGTTTCTTATGGAGATGAGCGCCAACGCGGCAATGATGTGGAACACCGCCGAATACTCTACAGACAAGTTCGTGACCGACTTCTGCCGACAGTATTACGGTGATGAACACGCCGAAGAGGCGGCCGGAATAATCCACGATTTCTACTATTCGTATTGGAATCAGAAGAAAAGTGACTTCCCCGGAGGGTTCGACCGCCAGTATGTTTTCCAGGACCTGAGACACGCACAGGTGATAAAACAGATAAACGACACGTGGAACCGCTACACCGACAATCCTCTCAGGGAAATAGGATATGAACGTGTGCCGGGACGCACATTCCGCATAGAAGGCAATAATCAGGTGCAGAGCATCATCGACGGTACGGCAACCGAGATGAAGGCATTCGCCAATGTGGCACGCCGATGCGACAGCCTCATGCCGTTGCTCCCCAAAGACAAGCAGACATTCTTCTACGATCACGTGTCGGCTTACGCCCATTACATGGCTCATCTGAGTGCTGCCACACACTATTTCACGCATGCCTACAAGCATCAGTCGGACAGATATTCCGACCTGCTGAAGGCTTTGTCGGAGATGAAAGCGGCCAAGGCGGCACTCAAGGCGTCGGAGCACGGGGTGTTCAGCGGATGGTATGACCCTGACGACAAGGTGGATATGAACGGCAAGATAGACATCATACGCTCGCGACTTGCCGAGAACGAGGACCTAACGCTGACGCGACAGCTGATAAGCAACTACGATTTCGAACTGGATCAAGACGGGAAACAGAACCCTGCCGGCACCATAGCCCGTGGCATTCCATACGGGTGGAAAGCCTCGGGAACGCTGAAGAACGGGGCCAACGGACTCAATTCTTACGGCATAAACCAGGACGCCAGAAATCAGCACGGCACTAATCTGTGCTGGATAAACTCCGTACCGATGCCCGATGAGTTCACACTCTATCAGACAATTCCTGCCGATAAGCTCGGCGCAGGCACCTATCGCGTGGCTTGCCGCCTATGGGTGGAGGAGAGAAAAAAGACATCTTGCAGGCTCTTCGCCAACAACAACGTGCAGTATTACGGATACGAACGCGATTACACCAACCTGCTCAGCGACGGCGAACACGCCGATTATGCCGGATATTCTGGTGGCAGAACGTCGGACGTCACGCTGAAGGAGATGGAGGTTTATGTGAATATCGCAGACGGCGACGATCTAACCATCGGCATCAAGACCGGCAACAGAAGGAACGACGGCACTGTGGCAACAGACAATTCGGGATGGTTCAAGGTCGATTTCTTCCGCATACAACGGCTCAACCCTGCCGACAACGGAGCAGCGCAGCATGTAACCAGCGCAACAAAACACTGATTATTCCGCGCCCCGACACGCCATACCATAACCTGTCTGACGCACTGTCTTCATCATCTTCCCATGACTTACATCCGGCAATTCGCCGCTATGGAACGACACATGGTCCGCTGTATTCTTCGATACTCCGACATGCGTTGTTCCATATTGCACCGTTTTGCGTTTTACTCAATTCATTATAAAATGTTTTTTGCGTTTTTGTTATCTGATATTACAGATATAATACATGATTATTATAAACAGAAACAAAAAACTGAAGTTGTTTCTCCTGACACTTAATAATACCATAACACCCTGTCTCCAACGGTCCGTAAGACAACAATATTAGCCTTTTTCCCGTGTACGAGCACGAAAAACATTCCCAGATATTCACTCTATCAGTAATAGCATCTGTATATATAATATCAATATGCATGTAAAACTTTGTATATAAAATGTTTATAACATTAATTGGGAATAACTGTTTCCATCCCTATGAAAGTATCACACACTGGGCTCATCAAATATTAAAGTTATTTAAAATAGAGGAGAACGTGTACGTGCACGGAAAAAATATCTATATTTGTCAACGACAATTTAATTTACCTCACAACCATATATAACAGTCATATACAAAGACTTCATGCTGACTGACGAAGCCGGAAAAGAACTTTACCATATACTGCGACGGAGCATCAGCCCATCATAGACTATCACTGTCACGTCAATCCGAATCACTATCGGCATAAAGACTGACAACAATAAATAATAACTGCGCAACAACAACCGACAATTATGAATGGTTAAACGCGGATTTATCCCGCATACGCAGCCTCACACAACTATCAATCGATACTACACTGACCGTCACTGTAACAACAGCACTCAAAAGTATATACTCTCAACTGACAAACAATCAGCCGTAACAACAAGACTTATGCACTGCTAAAATACGGTATACAATAGTTTAAAGTAAGAAATAAAGCCGTTACATATCTGTCAAAGAGAACTTAACATAAAAGACTACAGCATACTACCTGACCAATAGTCCCAACGTAAAAAATATATACATCAATAACTGCCGTACATTTCATAAAAAATCTGAACTAAAAAACACTACATGAAACATTCATTATCTTTCTCCACATTGATTTTCGTTATTTCTATGATGTGTACAACGGTCCATGCCGATGAAATAACAATCAGTGAAGAGAGTCAGCCGGACGGCATGGCTCTCGTAACTCAGGAAAACGGTGCCACACCGTTTGTAATAGATGCAAGTGATGCCGAGGTTGTGGCAACGGCCGCGTATGCTGTATGCGGTGACATAGAGTCTGTAACAGGAGTGAGACCAGATGTGTTCACTTCCGTTCCTGCAACCAAAACCGCCGTGATAGCGGGCACAATAGGACAGTCGTCTCTCATAGACGGCATGGTGGAAAGCGGCAGGCTCGACGTGAGCGGAATAAAAGGCAAGTGGGAGGCTTTCGGTCTGCAGATGGTGGAAAATCCGGTTGACGGACTCGACAAGGCTCTCGTGGTGTTCGGTAGCACGCCGCGCGGCACGGCATACGCCCTGTTCGAGATATCGCGTCTGGCAGGAGTGTCGCCCTTCATATGGTGGGCCGACGTCACTCCACAGAAACGACAGGCACTCCATGTCAACGGAGACAGGACAGTCGTTGGCGAACCTTCGGTGAAATACAGAGGAATATTCATCAATGACGAAGACTGGGGTATATGGGTATGGGCCAAAGACAACTTCGAGTCCGACCGCAGAAACATGGGTCCCAAGACCTATGCCAAGGTAATGGAACTGCTGCTCCGCCTTAGAGCAAATACTCTGTGGCCTGCGATGCACCATCAGACAGAAGCATTCTGGGCCAACAAAGACAATTTGCCGGTGGCACGAAAATACGACATCGTACTCGGATCTAGCCACTGCGAGCAGATGTTACGTGATAATCTTTGGGAGTGGGACCGCTACGGAGGACACGGAAACAGCGACTTCAACTATGCCACCAATACTGCCATGGTACAGAAATACTGGGCCGAAAGAGTCGGAGAAAGCCGGGGTTATGACGCTATCTATACACTCGGCATGCGAGGTGTACACGACGAAGGCATAAACGGCTATCCGACAACAGAAGACAAAGTGCGCGGCCTCACACAGATCATAGCATACCAAAGACAGCTTTTGAGCGACTCGATAGGCGATCCGACGACAATACCGCAAGCCTTCATACCATACAAAGAAGTGCTCGACGCCTATAATGCAGGGCTTAAAGTGCCTGATGACGTGACGCTTCTGTGGGTGGACGACAACCATGGCTACATACGACAGCTTCCTACCAACGCCGAACAGGCACGCAGTGGAGGCAACGGAATATACTATCATCTGTCCTATCTTGGCACTCCTGCCTCATACCTTTGGCTTTCAAGTATATCTCCATCGCTCATAAGCTATGAGCTCACAAAAGGCTATCAAAACGGTATGAACCAGCAGTGGATAATCAATGTAGGCGACATAAAGCCGGCAGAGGCAGAACTTGAATTCTGCATGGAACTGGCATGGGACATCAACAAATGGACTCCTGAGAACGCATGGAAGTTCACCAGATACTGGATGGCAAAGACATTCGGAGAACAGACTGCCGACGAACTGGCCGACATAAAGGAAGAATATTACAAGCTGGCAGCATCAGGTAAGCCTGAACATATATTCAAAGTGAGCTACACTATGGAGGAAATGGACAGCCGAATAGCTGCTTACGAATCACTGGTAGAGCGTGTGGAGAACGTCAAAGGCTCCATACCCACAGAGCTGCAGGACGCTTTCTACGAAATGATAGAATATCCCGTCAAGGCTGCATGCTACATGAACATCAAGACATTCAGGGCTTCACAGAGCCTCACATGGGCCGAGGCAGGCGACAGAGAGAAGGCCATGGCCTGCGCTGCAGAGGCAAGAGCGGCATACAGACAGATAGACATAATAACCCGAAAATACAACAACGAAACGGCAGGAGGCAAATGGCGCGGCATGATGAGCTGGAAGCCGAACGGAGGTTCACAATTCAATATGCCTGAGACTGCCACCATGTCAAGTATCTCTTCAGAACATACGGCCGTAGCTACCACGGCAGCAGCAGCCGTGCCTGCCACCGACTTCCAGGCCTCGAGCGGCAACCTTACTGTCATGCGCGGGCTGGGCATAAGCGGAGCTTCGGTAACCGTGTGGCCCATGGATATGACTGCATACGATGCCGACAAACTCGACAACGCGCCATACGCCGAATACGAGATAGCCGTAAAACGCGGTATCAACACCATAGAGGCACGGTGTCTGCCTACATTCCCGGTCAACTCAGCATACGACCTCAGAATAGCAATATCCGTGGACGGCGGAGAGGCCGAGATACGTTCACTCAAGACAACGGCAATGGAAGGCAAATGGAACAAGACTTCGATACAGGGATTCAACGATGGAGCTGTGGTGTACGACTCCGACAGTGACAAGAATGTGACTGTGAAAGTGTGGATGCTCGACCCGGGCGTTGCGCTAAGCGAGATACACAGCACTCCGCTCGAAAGCGAGAGCGACAGTCTGACATCACAACTGCTCATAAATCCCGACTTCGAATACGACCATGACGGCAACCTCAATTCGGAGGGTGAGACACGACGCGGCGTACCTTATGGATGGGAGGCAGACACAAGCGGTCTCAACGGCGAGTCATGGGGAATAAACAATGACGGAGGCAACTATCACGGCAATAACCTGTGCTGGTTCCTGAGCAGGCCGTTCCCATCAAACTTCGAGCTCTCGCAGACCGTAAGCGCCGACAAGCTCGAGCCGGGCATCTACAGAGTGTCGTGCCGCCTGTGGGTGGAGAAATCTATGCTTACAAACTGTCGGCTCTTTGCCAACAACAATGTGCAGTACTTCGGAAAAGAAAGCGACTACAACAACATACTCACACCGGGAGAGAACAACACCTATGCAGGATATGACGGAGGCGACGCCAACTCCATCGTGCTGAGAAACATGGCTGTTTACATCGAGATAAAGAAGGGCGATGACCTGAAGATAGGCATACGCACCAGCAACAGAAGAAACAACGGTTCATACGCAAACGACAACTCGGGATGGTTCAAAGTGGACGATTTCAGAATTGAGAAGACCGACGCTTTTCCCGAACCCTCCGTCGAGGACCTCACACTCACTGAGAAGCTCATAACCAACTACGACTTCGAACTGTACAACGACAACGGCACAATACGTGAGAACACCTCCGGAGAGACACGCCGATACACCCCTTACGGATGGAATCTGCAAGGAGCGTTCCCGGGAGACTCCTATGGCCTTAACAATGATGCGGCAAACCCGCACGGCACAAACGCATGCTGGTTCCAGCCGCACGACGACTACATGCCTGACGGTTTCCAGCTCAGCCAGACCATAAAGGCGGAGAGTCTCACGCCGGGACGTTATCTCATACAGTGCAAGCTGTGGGTGGAGGAAGGACTACTGTCGAACACAAGGCTCTTCGCCAACGACGACGTGCAGTACTACGGAATGGACTATGACTACCGTGGCTGCCTCACAGACGGTGAGAACAACACCTTCGCTGGATACATCGGCGGACAGAGCGGCAACTATGTGATGCAGGATATGTGGGTCTATACGGACATCAGCGAGGGCGAGGACCTGACTCTCGGCATACGCTCGGGCAACTACAACCCTGACGGCACACCCGGAACAGTGTTCAAGAACGGATGGTTCAAGGTGGATTATTTCCGCATCAACAAGATGACCACCGACGGCATCACGTCTCTGTCAGCAGCCACAGACATCTGTCCCGCAAAAGGCATATATACACTTGACGGCAGAATGCTCACAACATCGACCGATAACATGAAGTCATTGCCGAAAGGTGTTTACATTATCGACGGCAAGAAAAAAGCCGTAAGATAAACCTCAACGGACACAGAGACAGACCAACCGCACAACAGACGGCCGCCGCCGTGGTAGCAAACTATCATGACGGCGGTCGTAGCATATCTGACATATCTCTCACACGAACACCAGAAATGTCTGACATACATCGACAACACTGAACAAGACTGTCTGTTCGGGATAAAAAACATGCTGAAACTTGCAGCAAAACATCATTTTTGCTATTTTTGCACCATACGTACAACACATACATCATGACAGACTTATTCAACTATAAACGACGCGAATCGACCGTCGCACACGCCGGAAGCACGGCGATAGGAGGCGGCAACCCTATACGCGTGCAGTCGATGACTACCACAAACACCAACGACACCGAGGCATGTGTGCTTCAGGCCGAACGCATAATAAAGGCTGGAGGCGAGCTCGTGAGACTCACCACACAGGGCACACGCGAGGCGAAGAACCTGAAGAACATCAACGCCGCGCTGCGCGCCAAGGGCTACGACACGCCGCTCGTGGCCGACGTGCACTTCAATCCTAACGTGGCAGACGTGGCCGCGCTCTATGCCGAAAAGGTGCGCGTGAATCCCGGAAACTATGTAGATCCTGCCAGGACATTCAAGAAACTGGAATACACCGACGAGGAGTATGCCGCCGAACTGAAGAAGATAGAGGCGCGCTTCGTGCCGTTCCTCAACATCTGCCGCGAGAACCACACGGCCATACGCATAGGAGTGAACCACGGTTCGCTGTCCGATCGCATCATGTCGCGCTACGGCGACACGCCCGAAGGCATCGTGGAGAGCTGCATGGAGTTTCTGCGTATATGCAAGCAGGAGAAGTTCGACGACGTGGTGATATCAATCAAGGCGTCCAACACCATGGTAATGGTGCGCTCGGTGCGCCTGCTCGTCAGCCGCATGGACGCTGAAGACATGCACTATCCGTTGCATCTCGGAGTGACAGAGGCCGGCGAGGGTGAGGACGGACGCATAAAAAGCGCCGTCGGAATAGGCGCGCTGCTTGCCGACGGAATAGGCGACACCATACGCGTATCGCTCAGCGAAGAGCCCGAGGCCGAGATTCCCGTGGCAAGACATCTGGTAGATTACATGACGCGCCGCGCCGGACACATGCTCATCCCCGGCACTCAGGCACCGTCGTTCGACTGGCTTCACCCCCAGCGCCGCGCCCCGACAGCCGTTGGAAACGTGGGAGGTGACCGCGTGCCGGTGGTGATTGTGAACGGAACTGGCAAAGAGACAGCCGACAGCTTCGGCACAGACACCACGCCCGACTACATATACTGCGGAGCGAAACTGCCCGAACACCGCATCGAGGGAATGAAATACATCGTTGACTTCAATGCCTACGACGGCAGCGACAACGTGTTCCCAATATTCCCTTACAACGCCATACCGTTCATATCGATGGCCAACGCGCCGGTGAAATTCCTCGTACTACAGTTCGGAGCGCCTGCCGAGGAATACATAGCCTGTCTGAAGAGGCATCCCGAAGTAGTGGTGGTGTGCATGAGCAACCATCAGAACCGCACGGGCGAACAGCGCGCACTGGTTCACGAAATGATGTGCGAAGGACTGAAAAATCCCGTCATCTTCGCACAGATGTACAGTCACAGCGCTGCCGAGAAAGCCGAGTTCCAGCTTGAGGCGGCCGCCGACATGGGTGCGCTCATGGCCGACGGACTGACCGACGGACTGTGGCTCATGAACAACGGCGACATTGCCCTGCGCGACATCGCCGACACTGCATTCGCCATTCTGCAGGCCGCACGCCTGCGCACATCGAAGACCGAATACATAAGCTGTCCGGGATGCGGACGCACACTGTACGACCTGCGCACCACCATAGCACGCATAAAGGCTGCGACGGCCCACCTGCGCGGACTGAAGATAGGCATCATGGGATGCATAGTGAACGGTCCGGGCGAGATGGCCGACGCCGACTACGGATACGTGGGAGCAGGAGTGGGACGTGTGTCGCTCTACCGCCGCAAGGAGTGTGTGGAGAAAAACATTCCCGAGGAAGAGGCCGTGGAGCATCTGCTCGCGCTCATCGACAGCGACCGCAAGGCGCGACAGGAATGACGCATCAGCGCAAACGCCGCAAAGACACAATATATTATATATCGACCACAGAAAATAATAACCATATAATAATTTCGCAATGAACATCACACCACGATATATCGCCGGCGAGTCACGCTACGACAACCCCGACATGTACGTCCGTTGCGGACACTCCGGAGTGCTACTCCCGAAGGTATCTTTAGGACTGTGGCACAACTTCGGAGGCACAGTGCCCTACGAGCACAGCCGCGAGATGGCACGCTATGCCTTCGACCACGGCATCACCCACTTCGACCTGGCGAACAACTACGGACCTCCTTACGGTTCGGCGGAGGAAACCATGGGCCGGCTCATCGACGACGACCTGCGTCCTTACCGCGACGAGCTGTTCATATCGTCGAAGGCCGGCTACGACATGTGGCCCGGACCTTACGGCAACTGGGGCTCGCGCAAGTATCTCATGGCAAGCATCGACCAGAGCCTGAAGCGCATGCACCTCGACTATGTCGATCTGTTCTACAGCCACCGGTTCGACCCTCTGACGCCCGTTGAGGAGACCTTGCAGGCACTTGTCGATATAGTGCGCGCCGGAAAGGCTCTCTACGTCGGCGTATCGCGCTGGCCGCTCGAGGCTCTGAAGACCGCCGACAAGTATCTGAGAGAACGCGACGTGCCACTGCTCATCTATCAGGGACGGCTCAACATGCTCGACCGCGAGCCGCAGGAGCAGGGCATCATCGACTACTGCGCCGCCCACGGCATAGGCTTTATTTCGTTCTCGCCGCTGGCACAGGGACTGCTCACCGACCGCTATCTTAACGGAATACCTGCCGACAGCCGCATGGCGCGTGGCGAGAATCTCACGAAAGACGCGCTCACCCCCGAACTGCTCGACCGTCTGCGCCGGCTCAACGACGAGGCACAGGGCAGGGGAGAGACTCTTGCATGCAGAGCCCTGAAATGGGTTCTTGAGCAGAAGGGCGTGACGTCCGTGCTCATAGGCGCGAGCAGCGTGGCTCAACTTGCCGAGAACCTGAAATGTATAGACAACAAATAATGCGACATGAAATGACCGACCGGACGTCATCCGGCGCATCAGCTGCATATACAGACACCGCAATATGAATACGGTGTCTGTATTTTTTTGTAATATATAATATCTGAAAACGACACGCGCAGGCGGCGGATGCCGCGGAAACCACGGCCGATGTAAAATTGATAAGGTTTTATTTTATATATGAAACGTCTGTGAATATCTGAAAACCTGATTACGACACCGATTGATACGAACATCTACGGCACTTGCACCACGCAACAATAAATCTGCATCTCCACTATCAATTAATCTTCCGCACACGAGCCACGCACACTTCCCGCACCATTTTCCACCCCCTGCATCATCACTTCTAAGCAAAACTCCGGATACATACTTACAATTTTTCTTGACTGAATTTTGACAAAATATTTTCTCAAAAGAGATGTAAACGAATGTTAAATACGGCATTATAAAGCCCATTCCGGTCCGAACCACATTCTGATATACCCCATAACATAGTCCGGAAAAGCACGTTTCACGTTCTGATATTGCCCATTTCGTCATGCGAAAAAGCCCATATTGGACTGCGATATGGTGCTTTTCAGCCTCCGAAATGGCCTATTTCGCATGCCGAAATGGTGCTTTTTGCAAAGCGGGGAAATACCTTTTAAATATAAATGATTGATATTCAACATATTATAAAAACATCTCATATTCCGCGTATTTGCGCCCGAAGACGACTCAGCCCGCAAATACGCGCTTATTTTTCGGGGTATATCGGGAAACTGAGAGGGAAAAATCGGAAACAGGTTACAATCTGAAAGTGTCACGACAGCCGTGCCTTCAGCAGAAAAGGAAAACGCCTGTACGGAATATAAACCTATATATTATATAGAAACCTACAGCCTTTGAATTTCCGCAAGACCCGAAAACCACGCAAAGACCCGGCAGACTCTCCTAACTCAAAAGCACGTTATGGACACAAAACTGCGTGAAAAGGCTGCAAGTATATATAAATGTTAAAAAACTGTCATCGCCCATATTCATGCCCACACGATGTCCGGCCGTCCGCGTAAAAGCCTTTCCCATGTCGCGCGACGTACCGTTACAGCCCGCGCCGCACGGCTTCTTACGCCTCTATGCCGACAGTCTGACGGCAGCGGACAGACTCACGTCAGACACGGTATGCGCCCCGCATATTAATGAGAATTTATATATTCCTGTCACGACAGCCTCAAAACGACATAATCAGAATAACAATCCTAAGCCCCGGCATCGCCTCATTAATTAAGAGTTTTTAACCTTAAAGTCTAAAAAAATTCCAATTTCAAGAAATTATTAAACGAAATATAATTATACGTTGCAAACGTATATAAAACTTAAACCGAAAAAGAGCCTTATAATTGTCTTTTTAATTCGATTTCAGATAACCCTAATAATAATAATATTGTGAGCATACCTCACTAATAACTTTCTAAACTTAACCAACATGAGACAAACGTTCATTATCTCAGCTATTCTATGCTGCATGATGTTTATCGGTTGTAGTGACGATGACAAGGTCTCAACGTCTTACGATCCGACGCAACCGGTTGTTTTTACAGACTTCAGTCCTAAAGAGGGACAGGTGCGAACCCGCCTCTACATCTACGGAAAGAACTTCGGAACAGACGAGACGAAGATTCACGTAAACGTAGGTGGTCAGGACGCCAAAGTCATCGGTTCGACCGGAGAAATAATCTATTGCATGGTGAAAAAACGCTCCTATGACGGGAATGTTACCGTGACCATCGACGGAGAAGACGGCAAGCCGGCCGTAGTCAAGACGTTCGATGAGAAATTCAATTACGTGGCAAAGACTACGGTAGGAACACTTCTGCGCGTTGTCGATGAGTACGGAAACTCAGGCTTCACCGACGGAAGTTTCGACGACGGAGCATCTGTTCCGTCAAACGACTGGATGGTATTCGACCCAAAATTTAAGGAAATAGGTGGCGACCGTCTGCTCTTCACATGTAACTTCTACGACGGTCTGCGCGTGCTCAACCTCACACAGAGAACTGTTACACGTCTGTTCGCACGTTCACAGTACAGCGCCATGTACTCGTTCTCGTTTACTGCCGACGGCGACACACTCATCTTCCCTGATGACAACGGAAACGCCTCCAACGAATCGAGAGCAAACCTTTACTACTGTCTGCGCTCTGAAGGATTCAAGAAACTGCGTCCTTACAACTACGGACCTTGCGCATACAGCGTGGTTTGTCTGCCAAACGGTACAAAGTTCTACTCTTCATGGACAAACGCCGCCGTATACAGAATGGAGAACCCGACCGGAGAAATACCTAACATCGACGTGAACCGCACACGCTGCTTCGCACTCACCTCTCTTACACAGACCGACGGACAGCACATGCGTCTCATTCTGCATCCTTCAGGAAAATACATGTACATCACAATGGAGGGCGCTCCTGTCGTGCTGAGATCTAATTATAACGAAAAGACAAACATGTTCGAGACACCTATTATCATAGCAGGTGCGTTCGGACAAAGCGGATGCCAGGAAGGTACAGGTGCTACGGCACGCTTCGACAACGTATGGGCCGGAGTGTTCGTAAAGAATATGGACTATGTCAACAACCCGCGTCCCGACGGCGAGGAATACGACTTCTACTTCTGCGCAAAGGCAAACCAGTGTATATGGAAGCTCACACCTGACGGGGTTGCCACTATCGTAGCCGGACGAAGCAATCAGAATGCCGACGGAAAGGTTGAGGGATACGTTGACGGTGATCCTCTCACTGAGGCACGCTTCCACACTCCTGCCGGAATAGCCTATGATGAGACCGACGAGACTTGGTACATCGGCGACAACGACAACAAGTGCATACGTTACATCACAAGAGAATAACCCTATAATCCAATACAAGCTATGAGGAATTTTATAATAATGCTTCTGCTTGCCGTTTGCGCTCCTTTAGGCATTCAGGCACAAAGTCAAGATGACGATGAGAAGATAATAGAAGTAACAGGTACCGTCACCGACGAAAACGGAGAGCCGCTTATCGGTGTGAGTGTCATGCCTAAAGACGAGGCCGGACTCGGTGCAATAACAAATGTTGACGGTGTTTATAAGATAAAGATACCTGCATACACACGACTCGTGTTCAACTACATAGGTATGGAACAGCAGGAAGTGCTCATCAAGGAGCAGACTACTGCCAACGTGAAGATGAAGACAAAGGAAGACAATGTTATCGACGAGGTTGTCGTAACAGGTACAGGTTCACAGAAGAAGCTCACCCTTACCGGTGCCGTGACGACTGTCGACCCTGAACTGCTCCGCACACCTACGGCCAGCCTTTCAAACTCATTCGCCGGCGTTGTTCCGGGTGTGTTCGCAAGACAGACCACAGGTAACCCCGGTGACAACGTATCAGAGTTCTGGATCCGTGGTGTCTCCACGTTCGGTGCAGGTGCAAGCGCACTCGTGCTTGTCGATGGTTTCGAACGCGACCTCAACGACATCAACCCTGAAGACATCGAGACATTCTCCGTCCTCAAGGACGCATCTACAACAGCTATCTACGGTTCACGCGGTGCGAACGGTGTTTTGCTCATCACGACAAAACGCGGACGCGACGGTAAGACACGCATCAACGGTAAGGTGGAATACAGCTACAGCACACGTACGAAGACTCCTGAGTTCGTTGATGGAAGCACCTACGCACGCATGATGAACGAGGCTCTCGAGAGCCGCAACATGACTCCGGCCTACAGCGCCGACGACCTTTACCTGCTGGACAACCAGCTCGACCCTGAGATTTTCCCGAATGTGAACTGGATGGACCTTCTGCTTAAAGACGGTGCCCCGACATTCCGCGCCAACGTCGATGTGAACGGTGGTGGTGCGAACGCACGCTACTTCGCTTCTGTAAGCTACGTTGAGGAAGGCGGTATGTACAACAGCGACTCCGCACTGAAAGACTATAAGACCAACGCCAACTATCACCGTTGGAACTATCGTATGAACTTCGACCTCAACATCACAAAGACAACTCTCTTGAAGATCGGTGTTGCAGGAGCTCTCGAGAAGCAGAACCAGCCGGGTTCCATATACGATGAGGTATGGACATCGCTCATGGGATACAATGCCATCGCTACTCCTGTTAAGTATAAGAACGGAAGATGGGGATCACAGGGTAGTGGAAACCACAATAACCCTTGGGTGCTCGTGACACAGTATGGTTATAACGAAATCTGGAAGAACACCATCAACACAACCGCCGAGCTGACACAGGACTTCGGATTCATCACTCCGGGACTCTCTGCAATAGTACGCTACGGATACGATATCTACACCGACAACGGTAACAAACACTGGAAGGCTCCGGAAGGATGGCAGGCAGAACGTCTGCGCGACAGCAACGGTGAACTCGTGTTCACAAAGAAAGTGGACGAGCAGCTCATGATTTCCAACCCGTACTCAAACGGTCAGAAGAAGGAATTCTTCGAGGCTGAGATCCACTACGCACGCAACTTCGGTCTCCATCAGGTAGGCGCAATCCTGAAATATACACAGGACGGAACGACGAACAACTCGCAGAATGACTACGTTGACAAGACAAGCGATGATCCTATCGAACAGATGAACATCGACTTCCAGCGTACAATCCAGGGCATCGACCGCCGTCATCAGGGACTCGCAGGACGTTTCACCTACGGCTATGCAAACCGTTACTTCATTGACTTCAACTTCGGTTACAACGGTTCTGAGAACTTTGCAAAGCACAACCGCTTCGGTTTCTTCCCCGCATACTCTGCAGCATGGAACCTCGGTGAGGAGCCATGGATAAGAAAAGTAGCTCCATGGATCGACATGTTCAAGATACGTTACTCTTACGGTAAGGTCGGTAACGACTACCTCAGCACACGTTTCCCGTTCCAGGGACGTTTCATGACCGACGACAACGACCGCTACATATTCGGCGACTTCGGTACATCAAACTACACATACAACGGTATCTCTTACCTCATGCTTGCCAACAAGGACATCACATGGGAGGTTGCGAGAAAGCACGATATAGGTATTGACTTCTATCTGTTCGGCAACAAGTTCAGCGGTACGATCGATTACTTCCGCGAGACCCGTGACGGTATCTTCATGACCCGTAACTATCTGCCGCAGATCATCGGTGTATCCAACTCACAGCAGCCGTCTGCTAACATCGGTAAAGTACGTTCTACAGGTGTTGACGGTAACATCGCTTACACAGAAAAGATTGGCCAGGTGAACCTCACCGTACGTGGAAACTTCACCTACAGCAAGAGTAAGATTCTCGAATATGATGAGCAGTACAGCCACTATGCTTACAGCCGCAACTCCGGTTTCCGTGTAGATCAGGCAAGAGGTCTTATAGCATTGGGACTCTTCAAAGACTATGACGACATCCGTTACAGCCCCGATCAGTCAGCACTCAAAGGCGACTTCGAAATCGCTCCCGGTGACATCAAGTATAAGGACGTGAACGGTGACGGTAAGATCAACGACAACGATATCGTGCCTATCGGCTCAACAACAAAGCCTAACCTTATCTACGGTTTCGGTATATCTGCACAGTGGAAAGGCTTCGACTTCAATGTCCTGTTCCAGGGCGTGGGCGAATCGTCATTCTTCATCAATGGTTTCACAGTATATCCATTCAGCGAAGGCTCATGGGGTAACATACTTACAGACGTTGTAGGCAACTACTGGTCGCTCGGAAAGAACGAGGATATACACGCTAAATATCCTCGTCTGACCTACGGCAACAACTCTAACAACAACCGCGCATCTACATACTGGCTGCGCGACGGATCATACTTACGCCTGAAGAACCTCGAAATCGGTTACACACTGCCGAAGGCATTCGTTTCGAGCATGCACATTCAGAACGTACGCTTCTACTTTATGGCTACCAACCTGCTCACTTTCTCAGAATTCGACCTTTGGGATCCGGAACTCGGAAGCAGCAACGGACAGCAGTATCCATTGTCAAGAACCTTCACACTCGGTATGACAATTAATCTGTAATGCCATAATATCAACGCACTAAAGTAATAATCTAAAGGTAACAGATATGAAAAAATATAAATATATGATAGCCGGAGTTGCTGCAATGTGTGCCACGGCATTCCTCACATCTTGTTCCGACTATCTCGACACGGACAAATATTTCAAAGACCAGCAGTCGCTCGAACATATCTTCAACAACAAGAACAACACGCTGGAATGGCTCGCCCTGAGCTACAGCCGCCTGCAGGGTGATAACATAGAGATTGGTCATAGCGACCAGAACCCTACCAACTTCTGCGACGACATGACCTTCAACGAGGGAAACAACGGTGACCGCTACCGCAAGTTCAAACTCGGAGAGTATGGCGACGGATACAGCTACGACACCTATTACAAGAACTCATGGCCATGGTCATACGTAGCAATACGTCAGGCATCGGTGTTCATCCACAACGCTCATGCCAACGACGAACTCACACAAGACGAGATTGATGTCCTCATAGGTGAGGCTCACTTCCTGCGCGGATACTTCTATTGGCTGCTCATACGCAAGTATGGTCCTGTGCCAATCATGCCGGACGAAGGAGCAGACTTCAGCGAAAGCTACGACGATCTGTCTTATCCGCGCAATACGTTCGACGAATGTGTTGACTTCATCTGCAAAGATATGATCGAGGCTGCTAAACGTCTGCCGGACAGACGAGACAACCTCAACAGCGCACGTCCTACCAAAGGTGCCGCACTCGCAATGCGTGCAAAAGTGCTGACCTATGCTGCCAGCCCTCTGTACAACGGCAACACCGAGATGGCCGACTTCACCGACAAGACAGGACGCCAGCTCATCTCACAGCAGTATGACGAAAGAAAATGGGCTGTGGCTGCCGCTGCAGGAAAAGACTTCCTTGACTATAACGACCAGGCCGGCGTGTACAAAATACACACCGTAGGTATAAGAAAGACCGCGGAAGATACTTCTTACCCGACAACAATCATTCCGCCGAAGTGCGAACCGTACTCAAGCCAGAACTTCCCTGACGGTTGGGCAGACATCGATCCGTTCGAGTCTTACCGCTCCGTATTCAATGGTGAGCTCTCCATGGCAGAGAACGAGGAAATAATCTTCACACGTGGTCAGAACGACCGTGGCAACAACCTTATTCCTGCAGGACAGGAAGATGCTGAAGAAGATAAAGGTGTGAAACAGCTTGTTAAGCATCAGCTGCCTAACTCTCTCGGAGGATGGAACATCCACGGAGTGACACAGAAACAGTGCGATGCCTACGCAATGGCAGACGGTACACCGTATGACCGTGAGAAAGTGATGGCAAAATATGGTCCGGGCAACGAATTCACAACCATCAACAACAAAGCCCTGCACCCATACGACCACCTGCCTGACAACGGAATATACATGGGTTATGCTAACCGCGAGCCGCGTTTCTACGCTTCGGTAGCCTACAGCGGAACTATCTGGCCGGGCGCAAGCACAACAGAAGACAGATATCACAACCAGCAGATATTCTACTATCGTGGCGAACAGGACGGACGTGTGAACAGTAACGAACGTTGGGTGAACACCGGTATCGGCGTAATGAAGTATGTACATCCTTACGACATCAACGTAGGAAACAATGCATCTATCAGAGATAAAGCCGATCCTGCACTGCGCTATGCAGACTTGCTGCTGCTCTATGCCGAGGCTCTCAACAACCTGACTACAAGTTATGAGATAGCTTCTTGGGACGGAACACAGACTTATACCATAAGCCGTGATGTCAACGAGATGCACCGCGGAGTTAAGCCTGTCAGAATGCGTGCCGGCGTTCCGGACTATACTGATGAGGTTTATGCCGACCGTGACAAGTTCTTCAACGCTATCGTACACGAGCGCCAGATTGAATTCTTCGCAGAGAACCAGCGTTATTTCGACCTGCGCCGTTGGAAGATTGCCGAGGAACACGAGGCTGAGCAGATATATGGATGCAACACTCTCATGGACAGAAGAAACGCTCTTCAGTTCTACAACCCTGTCAGAGTGCCGAAGTTGCAGACATCTTTCTCACGCAGACAATACTTCTGGCCGGTTTCTTGGGACGAACTGAGACGTAACAAGAACCTTACCCAGGCTCCTGGATGGAAAGATTACGAATAAAAGTCACACAACCATAAACAAGAAAACAATGAAAAAAGTTTTTTATATAATAGCAGCATTCGCCCTCATGTGCGGAACGCTCACATCTTGCAACGAGGAATGGGAAGACGAACTCTACGAAGAGCTCGTATCGTTCAAGGCACCTGTGGGCAGCAATGGAGTTTACGATATATACATGCGCTATAATGATGACGGAACAGGTCAGTACAAAGTGCCGGTCATAGTCAGCGGATCGCGCAGCAACAGCAAGGACTATATCGTAAAGATAAGCGTTGACAATGATACTCTTGCTATCCTCAACAGCGAGAGATTCGCTTCGGGTCGTCAGGACCTTTGGTTCAGACAGCTTCCTGAGCAGTACTATTCGTTCCCGAAACAGACCTGCGAAGTGAAGGCCGGTCAGATAACCAACACCTTCACCATCGACTTCAATCTGAAAGGTCTCGACACTCAGGAGAACTGGGTACTCCCGCTTACCATCGATCCGGATCCTTCATACAAGCTCAATATCCGCAGCGGATGGGATAAGGCTCTGCTCAACATCAAACTGTACAACGATTTCTCAGGCAACTATGCTTCATCAAATATGTACGTTTATATGGACGGAAGCGAGTCTGATGGTGCCGTTGAGGACTACCGCGAGTGCCGCGTTGTTGACGACAGAACAGTCTTCTTCCTTGCCGGAACAACATGGAGTGAGGATATAAACCGCGCCCTCTACAAAGTCTTAGCAAAGTTTGAGGAAGGTGTAACTGACGATAAAGGTGTCATCACCGGTAATGTTACGCTCAGTGCAGGAGATCCAAACAATGGCATCAATTTTGAAGTAAGCGGACCATGTACATATCGTTACGAAGTCATTCCTGATCCGACAAAGAAATATCTTGAGCGTCGCATCACCACAATGTACCTCGACTATAAGTACACCGACATCACTTCTGATCCTAAGAACCCGATGCGTTTCCACGTAATGGGTAACATGACAATGGAACGTAAGTACAACACACAGATTCCAGACGAGGATCAGGCCATCCTGTGGTAATAACCATTCGCATCCGATGCGAATAACTGCATAACACAAAACGGGGCACACCATAACGGTGCGCCCCGTTTTCTTATATATCCACGCGGAATAAATACGTTACAGTCCGCCCTATACGTCTGCATATTCTCACTGGAAATTCCCCGCTCATCACGCACAACCCGTACCGGTCGGGCATCACCGACACACCGGAACAGGCTTTACCACAGAAGAACGTAATTTATATTTACGTGAAACAAGCAAACAACCGCCACATCATCATATCCGGATTTCGTGCCAGCCTCATGTTTATTACGAAGAAAAAGAATGTATTTTCAGCCTCATTCCACAAGTTATGTCATCATTGTCTTACGTGAATGAGCACTTAATTTCCTGTTAAGCCCGAATTCACGGCCTTACAGCAGCCTTGCGATATCGCATGGGATAATTGTCCGCGATCATGCCTTTCGCCCGTCATACGAAGCAAAACAGCCCAGTTTATACACGTCGTAGAGCCTCAGACAGGCCTTTCCGCCCGTGAGCAGTCTGCGCTCCATGCGACCGAAGAGACGGTGCCACACCCTCACTGTCCACAATATGTGCCGGCGGCGCAGCACTTCAGCCACGTCTATCATGCGCGAATAGCCCCGCATCTCCGCCTCAAAATCGCGCAGTGTACGCATGTCTTTCTCCGTCTTCGCCACGAAACACTCATTGCTCTCGAAGTCTTCCATCACCACAGCGTTGTCTATGTGGGCCACCGTCACGCCACTTTCCTCCAACAGACGACCGAACCTCACGTCCTCATAACGCCTCATCCGCTCGTCGAAACGGCAGCGCTCCATCACGTCACGTTCCGCCATGAAGTTCACCGAACGGAACGCCTGATACGGCCGTTTGCTCCTTTCCTCCGCCGTGTGTTGGCTTTCCGCCCTGCGCTCGTAGGCACAACGCAGATTGCGACGCGCGTCGTCTGCCGTGCCACCCGTGCGTATTCCGCCAATCACCACGCCCGCCTCAGGCGCCTCCAGATAACGTATGATGAACCGGTCGTCGGGCAAGGCCATGTCGCAATCGAGGAACAACAGCCACGCGTAACGGCTTATGTCTGCGAGAAAATTGCGTGTCGCGGCGGCACCCTTGTTCTCCGCACGCACCACATATCTGCATCCTTCCATACGGTCTATGCTCCGATTGAAAGCCACGGCGTCCTTATCCGTCGAGCCGTCGTCGGCAGCTATTATCTCATATTGCAGTCCGTCCACGGCATCGCACAGTTTCTTGAGACGCTCCACCATCGTGAGGCACCTCGTGTTGTAAACCGGCAGAAGTATCGAAAGCTCGTTTCTAATCATTGTTCTTATCTTCATTCTAACGGTAAAAGGCCATATTCAGAAAACGTCGAAGCCATTCCTTCAATCTGTACATATATCAGTTGAGCCGAATCCCATCTTATGTAAAGATAGCGAAAGGCGAGTGCAACGACAAAACGGAGAAACTCTGTTTTTCCGATTTTGGCACTGCCGAGTCGCATCCTATATTATGCAAATATATGAATAAAAACCGAAAGCCATCCGTCCCCACACTCTTTAACCTGAAAAAACGCGCGCAAACATTAAAAAACACCGCCATATCATAACACTATATGAATTATTTTAATATATTTGCCGCCGTATATACCAATCCGACAGACGTCATTACAAAGTAGCGGCAGCACCCTCCGGCACATTATGACAGTCTCCGTAAATAACGTCTCAAGTAAGACCGGACATCCGACAATCCATAAACCGCAAATCCAAAAACTTACAGATTATGACCTATACTTCACGAACGACATCCATCCTTCCGTCATTCCGCGGTCTCCTTACCCGCTCCGTGTTCATAGCTCTCTGCGCCATGACGGCCGCCACAGCCTATTCGCAGCCGGCCGGACAGCGCACCGTGCGCCAGTGTCTCCAACCGAACAGCCCCATAGGAGTGGCACGCGGCATATGGCCGGGACGCGTTGTGTGGAGCCATGCGCCCGGCGCGGCGACATGGGAGGATAAATCCCGCAACGATAAGACAACCGGAACGCCCGATGCCGACGACATGTGGTTCGCCGACCGATACAACTCCGACAAGGCGTGCGAGTGGCTTGTGCAAAACACCGTGCTCTCGCTCACCAAGCAGAAGAAGATGTCAAAGGCATGGAACGACATATTCGTGTATTTCAACAAGACCCACGACCGCGGATCGAAAGGCTACCGCAAGGGTGAGAAGATTGCCATAAAGGTGAACAACAACAATACTTTCTCCCACAGCGACAACCCGAGCATCAACGCCTCACCACAGTTTGTGCTCGCCCTTCTGAAGACTCTCGTCGAGGATGCCGGCGTGCCCGAGGAGGCAATCACCGTGGCCGAGCCGAGCCGTTTCATCACCGACTGCCTCTACGACAAATGCCATGAGGCCTATCCCGGCGTGCGATTCGTAGACAACGCGGGCGGCGACGGACGCGTTAAGTCCGAATATGTGGCCGACGCCATGCACTACTCGCGCAACAACGGCCGACTGGCGCGCGGCATATCCACCGCCTTCACCGAGGCCGACTACGTCATAAATATGGCCCTGCTCAAGGGTCACGTGGGGCAGGGCGTGACACTCTGCGGCAAGAACTGGTACGGCACGATGAGCATACACGCCGACTGGCGCAAGAACTTCCACGACAATTTCAACCAGAACAAGAACGGTAGGCCGAAATACATCACCTTCGTCGATTTCATGGGACATAAAGACCTGGGCGGCAAAACGCTCATCTGGTTCATCGACGCGCTCTATGCCGCCAAGTTCGTGGATACAAAGCCCGGTCCGAAATGGACCATACCGCCCTTCAACAACGAATGGCCCTGCTCGCTGTTCGGCAGTCTCGACCCCGTGGCCATCGACATGGTGGGCGTCGATTTCCTCACCAACCAGTTCCCCAACATGCCCGACGCCGACTGCTCCGACATGTATCTCGTCGAGGCTGCGTCGGCCGACAACCCTCCTTCGGGCACGACCTACGACCCGGAGGGCGACGGAACGCCGCTCAAAAGCCTCGGAACTGCCGAGCACTGGAACAACGTGAACGACAAGCAATACTCGCGCAACATAGGCCGCGACGAAGGCATCGAGCTGGTTTACAGCAAAAAACAGTTCTGACATAAAACACATACCGTTATGCTAAAGACATCATTCATCCTTGCCGCGGCGCTCTGCGCTTTGTCCATACCTGCCGACGCCGCGCCGTCTCCCGGCACCATCTGCGCACCGGTGAAGGCACAGCAACAGACTTTCAGTCAGTTCTGCGAGGGTTTCAAACTGCTCAATGCCGGCACGTTCGGCGTAGAAGCGTTCGGCACGACCGACGCTTCCAAGGTTTCCGCCGACGCACACATCAGTCCGTCGTCGCCTTTCCTACCCACCGACCTTACGTGCGACTGTCAGGAACAGAGCGACATATACTGGAACAAGGGCAGCATGATGAGACTCGGCGACAACACCACCGTGGTGTTCATGAACCGTCTGTGCGACGACTCCCACAACAACGCGCTCTACCGCTACGACCACATCGTGGCGACATACGACGCCGACGGCCGTCTGACCGACAGCTACATCATAGGCCGTTCGGGCCGTGCGTGGAGCGTTGAAGTGAAAGGCACCGCCGACGCGAAGGGTGGCATCACCATGAACGTCACGCGCCGCGACCTCGCCATACCCGCGATGATTGAGGAATACGCAGACCTCACGTTCACCGTCACAGCCTCGCGCTATACCATCGACAGCGACGGCTACATCTCGCGCACATCGCTCGGCGTGCCGCGCAGCGAGACAGTGAAGGCCGACGTCATACCTGCCACAAAGGAGGAGTTCGACAAACTGCTGGCAATGTTCACACCGCTAAGTGACGGAAAAATAACCGTCGGCTCGTTCAAAAACGACGAACAGACCGGAAAGGAGATAGACCGTAAATACGTGCGCGCCTTCATCACCCCTGCGCCCGACTGCGACTGCGCTCCGATGCGCACGCTCTGGACCGCCGGAAGCATGATAGAGACCGCCGACCGCTACATCCTTCTCATGACCAAGAGCTGCGATGTGCCGCGCGACGGCTATCCCTTCAACGAGTACATCGTTGCCACCTTCACCAAGGACGGCCGAACAATCGACGTATGTCCCGTGGCACGCAGGGGCGACTTCTGGGACGCCGAGATAACAGGCAGCAGCTCGCCGTTCTCGCTCACCGTCAGACAGGCCGTCACGTCAATGGACGAAGAACAGCCGGGCACAGGCAACACCGACAACGTGCACACGCAGACGTGCACCATAGAGGCCGACGGATGCATCACGCTGAGAACGTCGGGGCGCACATTCGCAGCGCCGTCAGATAGCGAGGGATGGACTGAGCAGAAATAGAAAACACACACGCGGACCGACGCCGCCGTGCACAGTACATTATGATATATCACATTGAATATCATGATATTGCGTATAAGGTATGATTATATTCTGTACAAGATATTATGATATTCTATATAAAATATGATGATATTGTGCATAAGATATGATGATACTCTGCACATGCAATTATGACATTGCGCGGAAGTATTGACAACACTATATGCGGGGCTGAAACGACAGCTCCGCATTTTAACACTTTTAAGTTAAATTTTCCGCCCGAAAAACCTCCGCTCCGCCACTCAAAATAGAAAATCGGATGCTCCCGAAATGACCATTTTCATACCGAAAAAGGAAATTCCGGAAATTCGCCTTGCGCGTCTCTACCCCCAACATTTCGGGGTGCGTCGTGCGAAAAAGGCCATTTCGCACTCTGAAAGAGCCCGTTTCGTCGCACGATTAAGCCCGTTTCATGGGCCGAAAGAGCCCATTTCGCATCCTGAAAGAGCCCATTTCGCAAGACAGTATGCATCAGACCGCATCATAGTTCGGGCGCAAACGCCTTATTATCAGCACTTTATCAAAAGCCCTTCAAAACTCGCGTATTTGCCGACAAACACCGTGTCGCCCGCAAATTCGTCGAAAATAAAGCACCTATTTTTAACATTTCACCGACTTCTGTGTCGCTCACGACAACTACGCAGACCGCTGTCCACACATCCATACCCATCACCTCGCGCAGCCGGAAGCAACAGTCCGACTGCCGCCTATTTCACCACCGCGGAACGCCTGCAACGAGACCGAAATGCAAAAAAAATAAAAATTTGAAAACAATAATGCAAATTTTGATTTAATCTATTAACATAATTCATTATCTTTGTCGAAAATAGGATGCGGCGCGGCAGTGCCAAAGACGAATAAACACAGTTTCTCCGTCTTGTCGTTGCTCTCGCCTTTCACTATCTTTGCGATGTATTGGTAACCGAAAATACCTGACGGCAACAATGCGACACGACGAGTCAGGCGGACGACATTAAGAACTTTCTTTTTCAGATAAGGACAAAAGGAGTCGGAATAAGGCGCCACTTATGAAAAGAAAATATTCCGTGTACGTGCACGGAAACACCGTCCGACACGGCGGAACAGTCAAAAACCTAAACCGTAACAATTACGTCAAGACAATGAACGCAGACCCTAACAATATGATACACAGCCACGAAGCCATCCGCACGACAGCAGTATGTGCGGCAGCATCGGTATGCATTCATCCTTACCGCCACATAAGCCATCCGCACGGCAGACCGTCACATCTCATGGCGTGCCGTAAAGAGTATCCGCCCGGCGGCTCGGCAACGACGACGAAACCTATAAAGAGACCGTCTTTTTAGGTGCGTCGCATGGCACGGGAGGCTTATCCCGCAACGGACAATCAGACAGAAGAAACAACAACAATAACTAAATCACATAAACCTAATACGGTAATGACTACACGAAGAGACTTTCTCAAACAGATGGGAGTGGCAGCAGCAGGCTTAGGACTGGCGCCACTCAGTTCGCTGGCTGCACGGCCGGCAGGTGCAAACAACGCCAAGGACTCCAAGGGCGACAAGGTGAAGATAGCCTTCATCGGCATCGGCAACCGCGGTGAACAGAACGTGACCGAGTTTGAGCGCACGGGCATGATAGAGGTGACAGCGCTCTGCGACGTCGATCTGAAGGGCAAACAGACACAGAAGGTGCTCGGCAAATACCCCAAGGCAAAGCTGTTCACAGACTACCGCGAGATGTTCGAGAAGTACAGCCAGAACTTCGACGCAGTGGTGGCTTCTACTCCTGACCACAGCCATTTCCCCATTGCCATGCTGGCACTCGAATATGGCAAGCACATATATCTGGAGAAACCGATGACCCGCACGTTCATCGAGGCGGAACTGCTCATGCAGAAAGCACGCTCATGTCCGAACGTAGTGACCCAGGTGGGCAACCAGGGCCACTCAGAAGCCAACTACTTCCAGTTCAAGGCATGGATGGACGCAGGCATCATAAAGGACGTGACGGCCATAACGGCACACATGAACAATCCGCGCCGCTGGCACAGCTTCGACGCCAACATGTACCGCATGCCTTCAGGCGATCCGCTGCCCGACGGAATGAACTGGGACGTATGGCTCGGCGCTTGTCCGTGGCACGACTACTCGGCTAAGTTCCATCAGGGTGACTGGCGCTGCTGGTACGACTTCGGCATGGGCGCGCTGGGCGACTGGGGAGCACACATTCTCGACACGGCTCACGAGTTCCTAAACCTCGGACTGCCCTATGAGGTGTCGCTCACTTACGAGAAGGGCCACAACGATTTCTTCTTCCCCTATTCCTCAACCATCCTGTTCCGCTTCGGCGCGAGAGGCAATATGCCGCCGTGCGACGTGACATGGTATGACGGCATAGACAACCTACCGCCGCTGCCCAAAGGCTACGGCAAGTCAGAATACAATCCGGACATACCGTCGAGCAACCAGGGCGACACGCCGGTATCCGAACTCAACCCGGGAAAGATAATCTACAGCCGCGACCTTATATTCAAGGGCGGAAGCCACGGCAGCACACTCTCAATCATCGGCGACAAGGCCGAGGAGATGAAGAGCCGCCTGCCTGAAGTGCCGAAGAGCCCGTCAAACCACTATGTGAACTTCCTCCGTGCCTGTCAGGGAACAGAGAAGACACGCTCGCCGTTCGAGATAAACGGTGTGCTCAGCCAGGTATTCTGCCTCGGTGTGATAGCACAGCGTCTGAACACGCAGCTATTCTTCGACCCGCGCACAAAGCAGTTCACCAACAACGTCTTCGCCAACGCACTGCTCTCGGGCATGCCTCCGCGCAAGGGATGGGAGTTCCTCTATAAGGCGTAAGGCTCAAAACGTCTGAACAAAACAATCAATCTACACATAAAAATCTGATCTCCGAGTATGAACAAAGGCACAAGGCTCATCATGGCGGCTGCTGTAATGGCCGCGACAGTGTGCTCGTGCGGCGTGACACGCGGCACGGTGTCGGACGGATGGACACTGGTGTGGGAGGATAACTTCGACCAGAAACATTCGTTCGACACTGCCACGTGGAGCAGGATAGACCGCGGAACGTCCGACTGGAACCGCCACATGTCGCATCACGACGCATGCTACGCCATGCGCAAGGGCAACCTCGTGCTGCGCGGAATAATAAACGACGTGGCGCCGAACGACACAGCCCCGTTCATCACCGGAGGAGTATGCACCATGGGTAAGCGCACGTTCAGCGACGGACGGCTCGAGATACGCGCGCGACTCAATGCCGCGCAAGGCGCATGGCCGGCCATCTGGCTGCTGCCTGAGAACGGAAGCTGGCCGCGCGACGGCGAGATTGACATCATGGAACGGCTCAACGGCGACAGCATTGCCCACCAGACCGTGCACTCTAACTACACCTACGACCTCGGCATAACGGACAATCCGCCGTCGCACGCCACCGGACCGATAGATCCGGATGCGTACAATGTGTATGCCGTGGAGATGTATCGGGACAGTCTGGCGTTTTTCATCAACGACCGCCACACGTTCACCTACCGCCGCATAGAGACCGACAAGGAGGGTCAGTTTCCCTTCGACCGCCCGTTCTATCTGCTCATCGACATGCAGCTTGGCGGCAGTTGGGTAGGAGCGGTGAGGCGTAGCGACCTGCCGGTGGAGATGCTCGTCGACTACGTGAGATTCTACAAGCGGCGGCAGTGAGCCTTGGGCCACGGCCACATTCACACAAAGACACAACACAGAAAAGGCTCTGCCGCACAACGGCGGAGAACAACCCTAAAACCAATAACACAAATGAGAAAACTTATAATCACAGCCATCGCCGCACTGTTCATCCTGCCGGCGACGGCGCAGGAATGGAAATCGCTCTTCAACGGCAAGAACCTGAGCGGATGGACACAGAAAAACGGTAAGGCCGAATATAAGGTGGAGGACGGCGCAATAGTGGGTTACACCAAGATGAACACGGCAAACTCGTTCCTCTGCACAAAGAAGAAATACGGCAACTTCATACTCGAGTTCCAGTTCAAGATAACAGACGGGCTCAACTCCGGCGTGCAGCTACGCAGCGAAAGCCTCAAGTCATATCAGAACGGACGCGTGCACGGCTATCAGTTTGAGATAGACCCGTCGCAGAGAGCATGGACAGGCGGCATCTACGACGAGGCCCGCCGCGGATGGCTCTACCCGCTGACAAAGAACCCGAGAGCCAAAAAGGCATTCAAGAACGGACAATGGAACAAGGCGCGCATCGAGGCTTACGGCAACAGCATACGCACTTGGGTGAACGACATTCCGTGTGCCAACCTCTGGGACGACAAGACTCTGAGCGGTCTCATCGCCCTTCAGGTGCACGCCATACAGAACAAAGCCGACGAGGGAAAGACAGTGGCATGGCGCGACATACGCATCTGCACCGAGGATGTGGAGAAATATCTCACGCCCGAAGACCGCACTCCGCAGGTGAACTGCATAGACAACACTCTGTCGCCGCAGGAAGAGAAGATGGGCTGGAAGCTGCTGTGGGACGGCAAGACCACCAACGGATGGCGTGGAGCAAAGCTCGACTCGTTCCCGACCAAAGGATGGAAGATTGAGGACGGAGTGCTCAAGGTACTGGCAGCAGACGGCGGCGAATCGTCGAACGGCGGCGACATCGTGACCACCGATACCTACGACAACTTCATACTGACCGTCGACTTCAAGATAACGAAGGGCGCCAACAGCGGTATAAAATACTTCGTCGATCCGGAAGCCAACAAGGGTGAGGGTTCGGCAATAGGCTGCGAGTTCCAGATTCTGGACGACCTGCGCCACCCGGACGCCAAGCTCGGCGTGAAGGGCAACCGCAAACTGGGTTCGCTCTACGACCTCATACCGGCACCGGAGAAGAAGCCTTTCGACATAAACAACTTCAACACAGCAATGATAATCGTGCGCGGCAAACACGTGGAGCACTGGCTCAACGGCGTGAAACTGCTGGAGTATGAACGCGACAACCAGATGTGGAACGCGCTGGTGGCATACAGCAAGTACAAGAACTGGAAGGACTTCGGCAATCACAAGCGCGGAAACATCCTGCTGCAGGACCACGGCAACGAGGTGTGGTTCAAGAACGTGAAGATTAAACCTCTGAAGCTCAAGAACGGCAACAACCGTCGCCGCCGCTGAACATAAACCAAAGACAACATGAAAAGAAACATCGCATGGATTCTGATAGCCACATGCTGCGCCACGGCACAGGCACAGGTAAAGCTCTCTCCGCTCTTCACCGACAACATGGTGATGCAACAGAAGGCCGACGCGCCGCTGTGGGGCACATGCGAGGCCGGACGGACGGTGAGCGTCACCACATCGTGGGACAAACACAAGTACGAGGCAGTGGCCGGCAATGACGGCAAATGGCTGGTGAGGGTGGCAACGCCCAAGGCCGGCGGACCGTACGAGATAACCATCAGCGACGGCACGCCCGTGACGCTGCACAACGTAATGATAGGCGAGGTGTGGCTGTGCTCGGGACAGTCTAACATGGACATGCCGATCAACGGATGGGGACAGGTGAACAACTACGAGGCTGAGGTGAAGGCCGCCGACCACAGCAACATTCGTCTGCTGCGTGTGGACAACATCATGGCCATGCGTCCGCAGGACAGCTTCACGGCGATGAAAGGCGGATGGCAAGTATGCTCGCCCTCTACGATAGCGCCGTTCTCGGCTGTGGCCTACTTCTTCGGCCGCGACATAGAGAAATACCGCGACGTGCCCGTGGGGCTCATACAGTCGAGCTGGGGAGGCACTCCAGCCGAGGCATGGACCAGCGGTGAGTCGCTCACAGAGCTGCCCGAGTTCCGCGGCGAGGTGGAACGCATAGCCTCAATGCCCGAGAACAAGGACGAGCGCGCGGCTAAATACAAGGAAGAACTCACCAGATGGTTCACCTCATTCAACAGCAACGACCCTGAATACCGAGACGGCCGCTTCAGCTATTTTGCGACCTCATACGACGACTCCGGATGGGACGACACGCCGGTGCCGGGATATATAAGCAACAGCAAGTACGACGCGTTCGACGGAATGATAATCTATCGCAAGGTGATTGACATACCCGAGAGCATGGCCGGACAGAAGCTGACCCTACGTCTTGGTAAGGTGGACGATGACGACATGACCTACTTCAACGACATTATGGTCGGCAGCACCACTGGACCGGGCGAGATAAGAGAGTATGTCATACCTGCCGACGCAGTGAAAGCCGGCAAGGCAGTCATCACGGTGAGGAGTATCGACACTGGAGGACTGGCCGGCATAACGGGATACGACGGTCAGGAATGTCGCCTCACGGCCGAGGACGGCACCACAATAAGCCTCAACGGCACGTGGAAGAGCAGAATGTCGTCGCCGCTCAGCTTGCTCGCCGCAAAACCGCGCGACCCGGTGAACGACGCGAAGAACGCATGCGTGCTCTACAACGCCATGATAAATCCGCTCGTGGGATATGCCATCAAGGGCGCGATATGGTATCAGGGAGAGGACAACTCAAACCGCGCGTGGCAGTATCGCGACCTCATGCCGCTCATGATTGAGGACTGGCGGCAGAAGTGGGGCTACGACTTCCCGTTCTTCATGGTGCAGCTTGCCAACTTCATGCAGCGCCACGACCAGCCCACCGAATCGCGATGGGCAGAGCTGCGCGAGGCACAGCAGATGACGGCCGAGACGCTGTCGGGATGCGGTCTGGCGTGCATAATAGACATAGGCGACGCCAACGACATACATCCGCGCAACAAACAGGACGTGGGTCACAGGCTCGCGCTGCAGGCACGACAGAAGGTTTATGGCGAGAAAGTTGAGGCTTCGGGCCCCGTTTACCGCAACTACCGCGTGGAGAAGAACCACATAAGGCTCTTCTTCGACCACACGGCGAAAGGTCTCGCCACAAGCGACGGACAGCAGCTCAAGGGCTTCGCCATTGCCGGACCCGACCACCGGTTCCACTGGGCAGACGCCGTGATAGACGGCAACACGGTGGTTGTGTCATCGCCCGAGGTGAGACATCCTGTCGCAGTGCGCTATGCCTGGGCCGACAATCCGAAGTGCAACCTCACCAACAGCGCCAATCTGCCAGCCGTACCGTTCCGCACAGACGACTGGAAAGGGCTCACCTACGGCAACACATCATACTGACGCACACACGCCGGCGACGTGCAAACGCTGCCGTCCGGCATCATAATAACCATAAATCAGAATGTAAGACAACACACCGCTGCGCTTACATTCTGATTTTTCTTATGTCGTCATAGCTGCCCTCCGCGCGGACGACAGACACGCCGGGCGCAAATATCTGAGTATTGCGCGTGCAACCGTAACACACGGCGTATCAGACAGTTGCACGGAAAAATCTATTTTTGTGCAACGCATTCACCGGATGAGACGACGCAATAAAGCCCATTCCGGCATCAAAAACCACATTTCTCATCACAAAACCACCAATGAGGTGACGCGAAAAGCACTTTATCGTGCTCTGAAAAGCACCATTTCAGGGTGTGATATGCACCATATTGCATGACGATATGGTGCATATCGCAAGCTAATATAACGTGAGTTCGATATAAAATCAAAAAATAGAAAGTTGTCTGTCATTGACAA
>ERZ779889.673-NODE-673-length-41162-cov-6.672781_pt1 | contig 41162 bp, 36 predicted proteins | sample MGYA00511030_ERZ779889 | MGnify/ENA primary metagenome ERZ779889 (study PRJEB29588, sample SAMEA2160616) | human gut metagenome | biome: human gut; feature: human-associated habitat; material: faeces | place: Denmark | collected 2008/2010 ... | reverse complement strand
AAGACACCGCCCTTTCACGGCGGTAACACGAGTTCGATTCTCGTCCGGGTCACCAGAGCCACCAAACAGATGTCGCAATCGGCAGATCAGAATTCGTTTGATCTGGATTCTGACATCTTTATTTTTTAGGACGCGTAGCTCAGCTGGTTAGAGCGCTTGCTTCACACGCAAGAGGTCCACGGTTCGAGTCCGTGCGTGTCCACCATCAAACGGGTACGAAAAAGATGTACCCGGCAAAAAAGCCCGATTTTATCGGGCTTTTTTGCTGCCCAAAGGCCATTTTTCAAAGTTTCAAATTCGTAGATGAAAAAACGGTTTTTCCCCTTTGAAGATAGATACGAACCCAAGTAACAACCGAATACAGAACAAGGACGGCAGATAGTAACTGACACTACCTGCCGATTTTTGTTGCCCTCGGAGCCAATCGTTTTTGAAAAGAAACGGTTGGCCCTTTTTTTATTTCACAGACAAGGAGCAAGACGATGATCTTTTCAGATTCACCGAGTCAGATAGTCCTCGAGAGAATGATGACTCAAGTAAAGGGCTTTCCCCCACGAGGCAGCGGCGTAATGGTTTTGCGCCGTTTTGAATACACGGCAGAGATGTGCGACTGCCGTCTGTGCCTCTACTACAACAGAAAAAGAAAATGCACAGTCGGCAAATGCCCGTGCATTGAGGAACGAATCGCTGCAGGTGCGGCGAGCCGAGCCGAGGTCATGGTTAAGACAATGAAGGACATCCACAACGCCGCCTTTCGCAGACGGCTCAATCAATTCATCAATGAAAGTGAGGAACTCCATATGAATTTCAGAAACGAAAAACACAGGCTGGCCTTTGTTGAGGCAATCCGCAAGCTCGACAAGAAGAACTTCACCTTGATGTCTGCGCTCTACCTTCTGACTGCCGAGCACAAGCTCTGGATGCAGATCAGAAACTATGTGGAACGCAACGAGATCAAGTTCGACCGCTTCAAGCCGAAGGACAGCACCGAGAACGGCTATACCCTCCTCTGCTGTGCCAAAGGCCTCTACCTCGGCACCAAGCACATCACGATCAGCGATCTCGCCGATACAGAGCTGGTCGCGCCCAAGGTGTTCGCACTCGTCTGCAACGCTATGGCAATCCGCAGATTCGGCCTTGGCGCCATTCAATATAAGGAAAGGACAGCTCAGAAATGATCAAAATCAGAATCAAAAACGCCGATCACGAGATCGACGTTCAGTTTCCCATCAGTGAAAACGAACTGTACGCAAAGCTGGCTGAGATACACGCCATCGAAGGAAAGGACGCCCCACAGTCAGCCTTCGTGACAGATGTCTATTGGCCGGAGGAGTTCTCCATGCTGAAAGACCGCTTCGCAAATCTGGACGAGCTGAACTACCTCGCCAGGAGCAGAAAATGTTTTGTCACAATCTTCACAAACGAACAGTTTTCTCTTTTTGCTGTAATAAATATCTTCAGATCCACAGTAAGGGCAATTATCCATGTTTGCACCTCCAAATTAATCAACTAATCTGCTCATCGCCATCCGTCGTTGGAATGGAATCTTCTAACTCGTTGTCTACTCCCAAAACCAGTTTTAAATCAATCGGCTGCAGTGAACCTTCAATAAAGCGCAGAAATCTTTCTCCTCTTCTATTATAATTGAAAATCCTGAGATCGTTGGAAAACCAGATTTCTTGATTGCTGATCTCGTGCAGCGACTTAATAGATTCCCATACTTCAAGCATGTGGTCGTCATCCTCACAGACAAGAACTATTATAGGTCTCTGAGGAAAACTGATTTCATCTTTGCCATGGTAAAGATGATCCAGATTGTCAAACAACAGAGACAATCTTTCAATTTTCTCGCGAAGCCATTGTTTATTACTTTCAATCTCAAATTCTTCTACGCGCCTAACCGGCTCAGCTATCATTGGACAATCATTTATCGTTACAGTGGCGTATATCCTCGCACCAACATACTCTACACCTTTAAGATGAATGATACAGTTTGTCTCATAATCTTCACCTATTTCATCCTTATACGTCTTTAACCAATAAACCAGCCACTGATTGGCCGTCAAAAAGCGCTTAACCGTATTACCGTCCTGAAAAATATCGAAAGCATTATATCTGGTAGTGTTTTTACCTAATTCATGTAAAAGAATACTGCCATTTCGCCCCAGCGTGATTACTCTCGTTACAGAGTAATTATTGCTGTCAAGACTCCCGTCATCATTAACCGTAACAAATCTAGTTAATGTGATCAGTTGGTAATCAGCCATCCTTCTGATTATCTTACTCAGCTTCTCTTGAGTAACATCACTTCTCCAGCCAAAGGATACATATCCTGCTTTTATCAAGTCGACCAACATCGTGCTTGAAACATAGCGAAGCTTTGCGATCCATTCCAGAATGTTTATTTAAAACGGTCCAATGCCGCCTAAAGACCCTTTGTTAAGCGCAGATACTAAATCAAAGAGTTTCTTTTTAGAATCCGAGCTATTGCTGTCCGAAGAGTCAACGGCTCTCAATACAGTTCTCGGATAGAAAACAAACGATGAGTTTTCGGCGTTTTTAATGCGCCCGAGCTCGTTTTTTTCTTTTGGCTGTTGTTTTGGACTATGTATGACCAAATCGCTTTTAGTGTACGGCTCGTCATCCTCAGATAAAACCGTTTTGTCAATTGGTTTTTGATGGCTTTCTGGGACTTTGTCCTCAAATCCAAATTCTTTATTGTATTCACTTGATATTAATGAACACAAATCATACCACGTTAATCTGTTATCATTCCAACGTCCCATCCATTTAGGCGTTGAAACAATGATTCGCTCTTCTCCTTTTGTTTTCTTTATCCTAAATCCTTTAATTGTGCTTTTTTTGTGCGGCAGATTAACATCAGCCATACAGGATGTTACTTCCCGAATATGGGTAAATACTATTGTGGCTAAATCAGATATGTGTTCATAGTCTTCGCCTAACAGCTGTCTTTTATATTCGTTTATTACGATTTCAGTTAACTGGTCCCATTCAATGCAGGTTTTGTTCCAATAGTAGTTCATTTCTCGGGGCATAAAAACCTGTATGATATCCTTATCTTTTGTGTGTACAAGGTGGATTCTCTCTATTTGTTCACTTGTGGACGTAATAGTAGCCGTCACATCAGCCTCAATCCTAACAATTGATGAATAAAAAATACAAATCTGTGTCTCACCCGTATTTGATTTATTCGATTGTTTTTTTGCGGAAACAGCCGACAAGTACTCTCGTGTGACTATCTGTCGCACTTCACTCCATTGTACCTCTGTGTACGACCATCGGGTATGCATCCATGATGGCATATGTACCATAATACCGCCACCAAGTCCGGGCATAACCTTTAAATCACTTACTACAACGCCTGTATCACGAATGGTTATATCAGCCAAACAATTATTCTTTTCATCAAAGCTATGCAATTTCACCATGATTGGCTGATCGCTGAGAGAAACGCAAATATTATTTGACGATATCACGAACTATACCTCCATTCTGAATAAGAAAACTGATGTTTCGACGATTGCTCATATCTCCATGAATGCAATTAAATGAACACCCAAAAATCCAGATGCCTGAGTAATTAGTATAAACTATCTTGCGATATGGTGGGAAACGCTCTATTACCAACAAAGATGAATCCATCTTGTAAAACCGCTGCTCGTCGTCATCACTATACTCGGGAATGTCTACAAACTCATATCTCCATCCAAGCGGTTCAAAATGATCCGTTTCATAGGAATAACGCGCCCCATATCGAAAACGTTTCCAAGGTAAAAACGCCATCTGGATACTGTTGGTTAATCTGTCACGAACCCACACAAAACCAGTTTTACTCCCGGTAAATCGCATGTTCTGCACTATCAGTTCATGGTTGAGTTTTTTAACTTCTCCATTTGAAGAAAAAACATAATAACCATTTCCCTCATAATCTTCAGAGACTACGCCTATCTGTTTAATTTGTGAACCTTGTAATACCAAATCCTCTGAAAAATCTGCATCTAAAATGATCAAATTAGTTCCAGAACCAACAGCGATCCCGTTTCTCAAATAACACGCGCACTGAATATTCGCCGAGAATACTTTCCTGTTTACCACATCAAAAGATTCTGCATCATACTCAACCAGTATGTTTTGAATGGCCACTAATACTCTTGAACCATCCTTATTATATTGAATGCAGCATATACTTCCGCTGCCTGTGGCACCAGCATCTCTTAGACTCAGATATAGAGTGGTCCTCGTTTTCTCTTGAGTTTCCTTGCGCCACTTATTTTCATCATCCAATTTCTTTTTTAAAGCAGGAGGAAGCTCCCAAGAGAGAGTTCTATCATCAAAACGGGCTACAGAGAATAGTTGTAGCATATTGCTTCTAATAATCTCTTTTCTTTGAGGATTCCATTTTGCACATCTTGCCGGTACATCATAGGATAGTTCTGACGACAGTTTGTTTCCGTGAACATCGCACCAAATTAAGGGTTCCAAATCAAATGCAACATTGAGATCATTCTCTTTTGAGAACTGAACATACCTGAAGTTTTTGCTTTTGCTGATATTTCCGTGGCTGCTTACAACGGCTTTCTCTGTTACGGAATAACAAAAAACAATATTCTCATACATGATGGCCAACATTTCATTGTTACTATCCCAAGCAAGATCAACAACAGCACCGGATTGCAATTGAATAGTGTCAACCCACGATTGTTCTACTATGCTGTAAATCTTAACTACCCCTGTTTTATCGCCGCTAAATATCAGCGATTGTTCGTCAGACACAATTGCACTAATCTGAGCTTCATGACCATCAGTTAGGAAGTTTGCTCTATTTATCCAGGCTCCATCAAAAACGCTGGCATAATACTTGTCTTCATTCCATAGCGTAAAACGGCACTTATTCAACCAGCACTTTCTGAGATCAAGATTTGAAAAATCACACCAAGCCAAAACATTCTGTCGACCAATTTTCATTATGTTTACAATATTGGCAACTGCGTTTTGAACTGGTTCTCCAACTTCGTTTCTCCATAGAGACAACATCTGTTCGGCAACACTCTTTTTTGATGCAGATGTGCTCTCTTTTTCAGGGAAATTCCATCCTTGTTCTGAGAGTATTGGTTGTGCGTTCTCTTCGTGCAATATGTCAGAAACGAAACCAAGGATTTCATCCGAGTATGTACTCTGCCGCAAAACAGATTCCACTACATTCATTCGCCCTGCGTCTTTGGCAAACGATTTCATTTCGTTTGAAATGTGATATGCAGCAAAGTAATCACGGAAACTTTGGTGAAGAAATTCATAGCCCGCATCTGATTTATGAAGGAAATGTAGTGAACTCTCTGCAAGATCAATCAATACTTCAGAATCAATTCGGCTTCTTCCACGAATCAACTTGCGAAGTTTATCGATTTTATACCAAGAGTATCTTTCTCCCTCGTTGTTTATTTCATCAATACTATCCCAGACGTCATCTTCGCTCAAATACATAGATTGCTTTTCAACCATTTTATATGCAAGAGACGGTAGCAAGTACTCTAATAATACGAGATGCGCAGCTCTATCAAAGTTTTCCTCTTCTGCAGCCCGATACAATTGAGTCTGAAAGAAATTACTTAGAATTTTACCTGCTGTATTGGGACTATCTTCGAGGATAATGCCATCTATATTCTGATATTTTTCTTTGTGCCTCTCCACGTCCGAGAACAGCGTCAACATTAACGGAGTTCTTATAACTGAGATTATTTTTTCGTCAGTGACAGGAGGGAGCCCCATGTTGTGCAAATACGAGCTAATTGCTTCTCTATCCAAGGCTTGCATTTCGAGAGAGATAACGCTTTCCTTAAGATGATGCATTAAGGAGTTATCAAGCCATCTTGATGTCATGACAAGTTTGACGCCACTGTATCCGTCAATATAGGTTCCTTTTATTACCCTCTTCACAAGTGTGTCTATATAGTTTAAAGGGACTTCATTAATACCATCCAGCAAAAGGACGACATTGGGGGTTGAGGTATAGGGGGCACTCATCAAATCCTTAAGATCTCTCCACATTCTCTGATTGCCACCACATACAATTCGTTCCAAATACTGATCTAAGGTTAAATCAGCATCTATTTTACTAAGGGGAACATAAATTGCATTTATCCTTTTCTTCAGTAAGTATTCACAAGTCTTTAGCAAAGAAACAGTTTTCCCCATACCTCCTTCTCCTGTAATTAATATGTGCTTGTCATGATCTGCTTGTCCATCTAATTCGGAGAAGAACTTTACTAACGAAACATCTTTTTTATCATCGTCTTTATACAACACGTTTATTTCGGAATTTCTGATTGCAGGGAATAATTCGCTTCGGATTTCATTCAAAGCGTAATTTCCGCTTTGCTTATATTGCCGTTCATGGTAAAGGCGCAAGCGAGCAATAATATAATCCGGCGTGCTAATAGGTGGATAATCTTTTTCCTCGCCGCTGACAGAGTATCTCTTTAATTGCTCCATAGGAACACTGGCTACGATTTGCTGGGCAAATGTTTTTAAGCCATCACTATCACTTTCATCAATTCCAGAACCAAAACCAAGAACATTATGACCTGAACTAAATGAGAACAGATAGGCATTCTGCCTGTTTGTGCTTTCGTTTACATCATCTATACAAACAGCTAGGATGCTCTTCTGCTTATCGATGGCTCGATCAAATTCATGAATGCAATATGGCTTATTCACATAAGTCTTTGAAAGAAAAGCTATAAAAACAATCGATCTATCGATAGCACTATCTATTGCGGAGTTAAAATTCTCCTGGGCGCGTAATCTGTCTTTATCAATCCAACAAGAGAATCCGGATGCACAAATTGAATCAGCGATTTTTTCGACCAATGCGCTGTCATTATGCGAATATGACAGGAATACATCGGTATTGCTCGATTGTATGTTCTCAATAATCATTATTCACACACCCTAATTCAAAAATACTTTACGGTTTTTTGGTTTTCACTCACTTACGCTACGCTGTTCAAGCAATTCTTTGATAAAAGCGAAAACGGAGAACTCTTTGATTTTTCTTTCAAACTGAAAACTGTATTTTGTGCTCAGTTTGATCTTCATTATTTCTTCGGAGAAGAGTAAGGAAAGATAAAAATCATCAGAAATTTCAATCTTTGCCCCGTCAATTGAATCGTATGAAAGAATTATGTAATCTTCCTGTATTTTCTAAAAGCATTGCTTTCTTGTCAATTAGCAGCTTCCATAATTTGTTATAAGAAATAGCCATAATATCACTCCGTTCGATCAGCGTTTTCCTTATTGCTTATTTCTCGACATTTCTCGACATCTATATCATATTATACACCACACTTTTTGTTCCTGTCAAGCAGTAACTCGCAACTCATTGCGAAATACTCTGCTTTTGAAAAGACCTAATGTTGCCGACAGGCTGACGACAGCTATGATGAATGACTTCCTCGAAAATCCATTAGTATCCAAAATCGGTTGTCAGCAGCTTTTAGCATACTTCGCCCATTATAAACAAACCGTTAAAACCCGGAATAAGCGGTTCTCTGATGAAATAGTATAATGCACTGTCAAGCGTTTTCTGATTATGCATTCATAATAATCCATCTGACAATCAGAAAGGTGCAACGAATTTGATGCACCTCTCTCCTTAATTCAAATGAAATGTTGCGGAACTATTGAAAACGCGAAGCGTTCTGGCTATAATATAATGAATGAGGTTAACCGAATATCTACAGGAGGCAAGCGATGAAGGTTCGTTACAACAAGCTTTGGCGAATGATGAAGGGAAACAAAATGAAAAAGAGCGATCTGGCAAAAGCCGCAGAGTTAAGTACATACGCCATGACCAAGCTGAACAATGACCGCCCTGTCAATATGGAAATCATGCTCAATCTCTGTAAGGTCTTTCATTGCGATATCGGCGATCTTATGGAAGTTATCGAAGAAGACTAATGGCGGCCGTTTACGACGCCACAACAGATATTTGAAAGCGAGGAAGCTCATATGGCAAGAGCAGCAGCTAAAACCCAAAAAGGAAGTTTCGATGGAGGAAGCTCTCTGGAAGTCTGCGGACAAACTCTCTTTATACAGCAATATTTCGAAACTTTGCTTTCCACCCGGAAAGAGAGCGGGTTGAATCAACTGTATTGATGCATTGAGATTAAACCGAGCATACAGTATAGATATTAACAGTTTTAATGCATTCAATATGCTCATCAAATCATGGAGGGTTTAGAATTTTGGAGCTTACAAATGGCAAATCTGAAGGTGAGTATGTTTTTGTTTCTCACGCACATAAAGACATACACGAAATACGTAAAATTAGGAATGTTCTCGAAGAGAATGGACTTGAACCGATTTGTTTTTATCTGCGATGTCTTAATGACAACGATGAGATTTTGGATTTGATTAAAAGAGAAATTGATGCGAGAGAGTGGTTTCTTCTTGTTGATAGTAAAAATGCAAGAGAATCGAACTGGGTAAAAACAGAAGTTGAGTACATTAAATCGAAAGATTCAAAAAAGATGATTTCTGTTTCTCTGGATAACCAGGAGGATATTCTTCCAGTTTTAAATCGATTATCCAATAGCATGAGGGTTTTTTTGTCTTATTCACGCAAAGATAGGTACATTGCCCAGGCTATATATAATGGATGCTTACAACATGATTTCAAGGTTTTTTACGATTTGGAGTCACTTCGCGCTAGTGATTGGACGGTTTCTTTAACTAACGCATTAGAAGAGGCCGCAAAACACGGCTGCGTTGTTTTTATTATCTCTGAAAACTCAGTCAGCTCCGAGTTTGTTGTAAGAGAATTGAATCTTGCTGTGTCCCAAAAAGCTTATATTTTACCTATAATAGTTGATGACTTCAAATTGCCAGCACAATTTATGCTTCGTCTGTCGACCTTTCAACAATATCATTTAAAAACCCCTGTATCAGTGAAACAAGTGGAAGAAATAGTTGCCCTAATTGAGAAAATTTCAATTCAGAGACTTGGGAGGTAAGACGTGCTTCAATTCAAAAGAAAGACGAGAGGCAACGAAGATTACCTTAACAAACAAACTATCTTTGTCTTCTCCGAAAAGTACGACGATTTATTCTTTGAGTTTGTTAATAAAATACTTCGTATCGCAGATTGCTGTATTACATATTCAGAAGACATTTTGGATTTAGATGATTCTGAAATTGACTCAGCTTTGAGTGCGAGTAACCTTGTTGTGTTTTTTACTTCACAAAGGTTTTTATCAGAATATAACAGTTATCTAAAAGAAATCATTTGCAGATTAAAAGATTACAAAATACCGATTCTACCAGTTTTCCATGAAAATATGAGTATTGAGTTATATTCAGAAACATTTGGCACAATTCAATATTTATCTATGGCTGAAACAGACAATACATCTCTGCCGTTTGAAACTAAGTTAAAGAGTGCGTTATGTAGGATATTGGTTCCCGATCAATTAGAGAAAAAAATTCAGGATGCTTTTGTTGCATATGTGTTTATAAGCTATCGCAAGAAAAATCGCAAAGAAGCTCAAATGCTTATGGAATTGATACATCAAAATGTGCAGTGCAGAGATATTGCATTTTGGTATGACGAATTCTTAGTTGGGGGCGAAAGTTTCCCGGAAGCACTTCAAAAAGCAATCGAAGATATCAATCTGCTCTTATTATCGGTCACACCAGATACCTTAGCGGAGGGCAACTATATATTACAGGAAGAGTTACCTTTTGCAAACAAAATAAAAAAACAAATGCTTGCTGCTGAAAGTCTCCCAACAAGTGCAGAAAGATTTTACTCGGAGATAGGTGCGAAATATGGTTTGCAGAAACATAGCTTGTCTGATATTGTCGAATTGTTAAAAAGTACCCTATTGACATCTGCCTATGAGATAGATGAATCTCCACTACATTTGTATTTCATTGGACTTGCTTATTTGAACGGTATTTTTGTTGAGAAAAATATTCCTCGAGGGATAGACTTGATCCAAAATGCTGCAAACAGTAATCTACCAGAAGCCATTCGCAAATTGGCAGACATATATAGTAGCGGTCAAGGTGTTACAGTAGATTATCCCAATGCCCTCGACTGGCTGAATCGATTGTTATTATTATTTGAGAGAAAATATGATGAAGAGTCAGATCATTCCTACAGAAATACCACCTATGATGATTTGATTTCAGCATATATATTTGCTGGGGAACTTGCTGGTTTGTCAGGCAATGTTGATTTGGCAGAACGCTATTATTCAAGAATAAAAACAATACTCAATGAAGTCAGCGTTAATTCAAAAGAAGAGCCGTTATATAATTTGTTCGAGATGAAACTTTGGTATGAGCTCGCAAACACTTATTACGGACTTGCTTGTTCCGAATTAAAAAGAGATAAATCTAAAGCAAGCACATTGTACCATATCGCATTGAATTACTATGAAAAAAGCGGTTGGAATAATAGTTCATTTTGCGCCGCAAAGTGTAATTTGATGATTGGTAACATCTATGAAGATTTGAATGATTATGAAAACGCAGAAAAATATACACTCTCTGCTTATAATCGTATTCATCCAATAATTTCTAAGCATTATATCGAATTATTTTATTATGCGCTAACTATATTCCAACTATCCAGGATAGAAGCCCGCTGTGACAATAACCTAAATGAGATCATACAACGTTGCCAAACTGCAGAGGCTTTACTGAAACAAATATATAGTGAAACTGATGATCCATATTATCTCAATCCGTGGTTTGACGTAGTTTTGTTTTTAGCAATGCGCTATCTTGAAAATGAAGAGGAAGAATCCGCATACACAGAATTTTTGAAACTATTAGACATTGCAACATATATGGATGAACATTATGATTATGTACACAGCAACGGTACGGATAATGAAGAACGATTGAGGGAAACACAATCAATTGCGTACTATTATTGTGCTATTTTATCTGGAATTCAGGACAATGAAGCCGCCGCATATGAGTTTCTTGTTGAGGCACAATTTGCTTTATGGAGACTTAACGAAATATCTCCGGGTAAATACCATGACAGATTAAAAGATGTTGAAGATCTATTAAATAAATTGGAGTCGCACTAAGATTGTCAAGAAGAACATGCTCAGAACATCCGCTGGAAAGATATCAAAACACTTGCGATGTTCTTGAGGATCTGGAAAATGTTGATAGATTAACCAAAAAGCTTGAAAAGAAAAAGAGAATAGGAAAGTTGTTTTCTAAATTCTAACAAAAGGTTAATAGCATTATTCGTCAACGAAAACAGAGAATAAGAAACTGCAGGGATTTAATAAAATACGAGAAGCTCGGCAATTTATTGGAAAAAGCGGTATCATTTCTTCGAGAGTTCGAATCCATCTGTCAAAAACGCAAATCCATCTTTTTCGTACCCCATAGACAAGAAAAAAACCTCGTTCATAAGAACGAGGTTTTTTCAGTTATATTCGCCTGCGGCGAGTTTTATTGCTTCGCAGTGATATTCGGCATACGCCGAGTTATATTTGCTCCGCAAGCTTCAGGGCGAATATAATATCACTTTTGCGCAGCAAAAATATCACGCCGAGCGAAGCGCGGCATATCGCAAAGAGATGTGCCGTTAAATCAAAAACGCCTGCAAAAAAGTAAACCGTGCCTGCTCCGGGGACGATAGGCGACTATGTTTTGAGAGGGTTATGCGGTGCGCTTTGCACGCCGTTTCCTCGCAGTTCTCGGATAGGTTGTGAAACACTGCGGCACGGCTATTAAAAACTTGCTCATCGAGATTTGCAAAAAAATCAACTTGGCAAAGCGCCCCGCACGGGTCAATGTGCGGGGCGCTTTGCTTTCGGATACAGGAGTTAGTATTTAACGCTGAAGTCGTTTATTGTCGTCATGCCGACCTTGACTCTCGTGTTCGAGCCGAGCAGGTGCGCTGTGAGCTCGATGATGACGGGATAATCATAGTGGGCATAGACTAAGTTGCCGGCAGCCTTGCTGAATCTTGCTACTATCGTTCCGTTATAATAGGTGAATTTCTGGTCGGTGAGCGAGAGGCCGGGATAGTCGAAGTTTACCACATCGGCGGTGAGCACGCCGAACGCTGCGGCATAGCCTTTTTCGCCGGAGGGATTGACCTCAGTGCCGAAGGTCAGGGTTATCTGATATTCGCCGCCCTTGTCCTCGACCTTTGCGCCCTTGACATCTGCGGGAGTGAGCTTGCTGACCCAATCCTTGCCGCCGACGGGGAATACGTTTCTGATGTCCTCTTTTGAGGTCAGAACTATCGCCTTATCGTCTCGCTTCATGAAGGTCTTCATCGCGCTCTTGCCTATTGCATCTATCGCCTTGGGCAATTCGGTCTTGTCGGCGTCGTTCTTCGTCTCGGTGTAGTTGCGGGTGACGGACTTCGCCTGATATTTTACTCTGTTCGCGCCGGCGTTGAAATAGGCGATTATCTCGGCCTTAGTCCAGTCTTTTGCATTCTTCGAGGGCGCGGCGGTTACCTGATTCGAAGCGGTCTCGCCGGGCTTTGCGGGGTCGGCCGATTGAGTTTCGTTTGTCTCGCCCTCCTGCGCGGTGCTGTCCTCGGGAAGGGCGGTCGTGTCATCGACAACATCGCCCGCCGCGCTCGTCTGAGCGTCGCCCGTGGTGTCCGTACCTGTTTTGCCGTCGTCCTTCTTGCACGCGCAGAGCATTGACATGAGCAGAACAAAGAGTGCTATAACGGCAACTATTGATTTTTTCATAAGTTTTCCTCCTTAAAGTTCATACTCACCTGCTCCGACGGTCTGTTTTCTTCCGTCGGGCAGAATAATATCGGCTTTGCAGTTCGACGGGACGGATATTTTATATTTATATCCCCCGTCCGTCTTATCCCAGCGCACGGAGATTTTTCCGTATACGCTGTCGTAGCTCGCCTCGGCGAACTCGAAATGCCCGCCCGGGCGCGGGGCTATAGTGAATCGGTTTTCTCCGGCAACATTTATTCCGCACATCGTGCCGAACAGCCACTCGCAAACAGCACCCTTTGAATAGTGGTTGAGCGAGGCTATACCGCCCTGTGCCTTTGTGCCTTCCCAACTCTCCCAAATGGTAGTTGCTCCGTTTTTCGGCATAAACAGCCAGCCGGGCATTTCTTCATTTTCAAGCAGTTTATAGGCATAATCAATATTGATGTCTGCAAGTACATCCAGAATAAACGGAGTTGACAAAAAGCCTGTGCCAAGTCGCCAACCGTAATTATCAAGTGCCTTGACAAGTCGTTTCTTTGCAAATTCCGTACTGTTTTCGTCAAGCAAATTCATAAACAACGGTCTTACCAGCTTTGCTTGTCTGTCTGTGTCAAGCGAATAATCTTTTTTTGTTATCAGCTCTCCGTAAGCCTTTTTGCAACCGTCAGAATATTCCTTGAACAACGGTAAATTTGCGTTATCACTCATATATTTTGCAATCTCGCACATAAGAGAAAGAATATATGAAGTGTAAGCGGTTGACTCCTCGGGATTTGGCATAACGGTATTTTTCCAATCATTTGGAAAAACATCCTTAGGCTCTGCCCACTCACCGTAGGATTGACCGAAGTTGACAAAATACTTTTTGTTGTTGCTTGAAAGCTGAATGTTATGCTTTAGCGGTGTCCACTTTCCGCAACGAGAAATCATAAATTTTGCATATTTCACCATACCGTTGTAGTATTGTTTGATAAGGCAATCGTCATTGTAAATCTTCCAAAAACGATAGGGGATAAGTATACCCACATCAGACCAGCCTACACTGCCGTTCATCCATGACATAAAGAAGTCCACACCGCCGTAAGGCGCAATCTGAGGAAGCTTGCCGTCTTTTTGTTGCCAATCAAATACATCACGAATATATTTTTCGCTGAAGGTTGCATAGTCAAACAGATACGCTGCTGTGTTAAAGAAAATTTGAGCATCACCCGTCCAACCGTGTCGCTCTCTTGTAGGGCAATCGGTAGGTAAATCCGTACTGTTGGATTTTGTTGACCATTTTGTTGCAGTAACAAATTTGTTGAGCAGTTCATTTGATGATTCAAAAAATCCTGTTTCCTCCATATCGGAATAAACCGCTATCGCTGTAAAGCAATCGTCAGACACTTCAATCTCTGTATCAATCTCCATATATTGAAATCCGAAAATTGCAAAGCTTGTTTTGTATTCATTCAATCCGTCTTTGCAAGTGTATTCGATTTTTTGAAGTGGAGTGGTTAGCTTTTTATTCGTGCATTGAATATTTTTAAGCGTTAATTCCCCATTTGCGTCAAGCATTTCGCCAAAACGAAGTGTTATTTTTTGTCCTTGTTTGGCATTTATTTTAAATGACACATAACCTGCCAAGTTCTGCTTAAAATCAATGATTTTCTTGCCACTTGGTGCAGTTGTCATTTTGCCCTTAAAGATTGCTTTTTCAGCAATGGGAACATTATTTGAAGCTGACGGAACAACTGCGTATAATGTTTCCTTCGCCCTTGATGAATATGTAGGCTTTTTGTTTGCGTCAACAATTTCACCGTCTTTGTTATCAGCAAAAGAAATTGCACCGTCATTTGACCAAAGCCACGAACGGTCTGTTGAAATTGTGTCATTTGTTCCGTCTGCATACTTGATTTCAAGTTGTGCAAGGATTTTTGTTTCGCAACCGTATTGATTTTTAAGTCCCCAAGCACCGCATGATCCACGATACCAACCGTCTGCAAGGTCAATATTTATAACATTATTTTCTTTAATAAGTTTAGTTACATCATATGTTTGATACTGCACACGCTTGCGATAGTCCGTGATACCCGGTGCAAGCGGCATAGACACTTTTTCACCGTTTATGTATGCCGAATATATACCACAGGCAGTTGCATAAAGTCGTGCGGATTCGACATTTTTTTTTGCACCGAACTCCTTTTTGAAGCAGTCAACAGGAAAACGGTCAGGTTCGGGCTTGTTTGCAGTAGCAAGATAATTCACACCTGAAAGGAAGAACGATTTTTTAAGTTTTTTCTCCTTTTCATAGCCTTTTTTGTCTACTTCATAGTTGCCTGTAATCCACTTTGCCGACCAATTCTTGATGCCGTATTCAAAAAAGTTCTCCTCGCTGAATTCACCCTCGGTGTCGTTTTCGTCCCAAAGCTTAATTCTATAGGTTACTCTTTTGCCTTTTTCAAATTTTACAGGAACAACGATACGCATTGAGCTTGACTCAATCTTTCCGCTGTCCCAATCATCTGTGACGATTTGGTACGCATTTTGAGTTACACCGCCCTCGCAGTTCCACATAACACGAGGATTTTCTATGTCAATACCCAACGGATTTTTCAGGTATTCTGTTTTTATATTAACTGCTTTCACTGTATTACTTCGTCTCCTTTTTCATAACCCCGAAAACGGTTTTCTCCATAAACGGAGTCCATATTTCGAGATATCCTGCCTTTGTGGGATGTATCTTATCCGCCATATACAAAGCTGTATTCTTATTTAACGCTGCGTTAAGCTCGGCGTCGTTCCACATATCTATAACGGATATACCCCACTTCGCCTCGGCTTCTTTAAGAATACCCACCATTTCCCCGTACAGTTCGCTGTCATAACGCGGGTTCGTGTAAAAAATCACCGGGCAGTTCCATTTCTCTTTTGAGTAACAGATTATATATTCTATTGCTCCGGCTATTGTCTTTGTATCGAAGTCGTTGAGATTTTTCGATTCGATTATTTTCCCGAGCTCTTTCTTCTGCGAAGCGTCATTTGTAGAGAGCTGGCAGACAAAGAGATCGATCTTTTCGGCATCGAGCTTTTTAAGCCTCGACACATAGGAATTGATTCCCGATTCAACAAGTGTCGTCCCCGAAACGGCGCTCTTAATTACCGTGCAGCCGTCCCGCTTTCCGATATAGTCCGCAAAGGACACGCCGCCGGAGGCGGAGCCGTAGGTCACGGACGAGCCGAGGAAAAGCACCGTCTTGTCCTCTATCGGGCTGTCGGCATTCGGAGCTGCGTTATCGAGCGAATATTTTTCACCGTTTCCTTCGAGAGCCGAGGTTTTAAAATCATGAAGCTTCATAAAAGGCCCCCAACTCCACTGATAGCCGCAAAACGCTATCCATGCGGCAACAACAACCGCTGCAATCGGAATAATTATCAGAAGTTTCTTCTTCATATTATTCGGCTGTCTCCTCTTTTACCGTCTCTTCGTTTCTCTGCTTTATTGCCTCCTGCTCCCTGGCTATGTTCTTTTCGACATTCAGGAACAGCAGAAGTATTGCGAGCACAACGCCCGTTATCGTCTCAAGTCCTACAAATGTAAATGTTATGGCGCTCTTTACGCTGTCCGACTGCACGGCGATGAGCTTGCCCGCCGCGTCGAGATAGGGCGCGACATAGCCGGTCTTCGAGAGAATAAGATTGAATACGCCCGTGCAAATTCCGACGCTCGCCACGGCAATGGTGTTATATATCGACATCGCTATTCCGTCGCACCTGAAGTTGTGCTTCCACTCGATATGGTCGAGTACGTCCGCAAACAGCGCCATGAACACATAGGAGCACGGCAGACCGCCGATGTTCTTTATAAACTGACCGATGAGGACTATCACCATATTTGTCGGCGCCAGCCAGCATATCGCCGAGCCTACGGCATATAACACGAAGCCTATAGCCGTAACATTGCGCTTGCCGAATTTTTTGGCGAGCGGCCAGACCGCAAAGATGCCGATACCCATCGGTATGCCGCCGATAACGGAGAGCATGGTCTGCGTCTTTCCGTCGTTATATGTACCGAGGACATAGTTCGAGAAATAGACGAGCGAGATGTTCTTGATAGTAGAGCCGACAGTATAGATAAGAAAATATATAAAGGTTATCAGCATATATTTGTCGCTGAATATCGCCTTTAGCTGGGTTTTCATCGCAACGCTTGGTTTCTCCTGCTCGCCGCCCTCGAGGGTTATGCGCTCCTTTGTGAAGTAATACTCCATGAGCGTCAGCGGCAGGGCTATGCACGAGAGGATGCTCATCGTTGTTATCCACTTCGACCTGTCAACGCCGAGCTGGGGCATAATGAGCATGGGGAAGATGAGCGCGACGATTATGCCGCTCATCATAATGGTCGAAACCTGATTGAAAACCGAGAGAACTCCGCGCTGCTCGGTATTTCTCGTCGAGAGCGGAACCATGAGGTTGTGGCTCATGTTATATATCGTATAGGCGAACGAATAGAAGAGGTTATATGAGAGCATGACCCATATCACCTGCACCGTCTGATTGCCCGTGGGCACGGTGAAGAGCAGTATGCCCGTCACGGCGACGAGCGGCGCGGAGAGCAGCAGCCACGGACGCGCCTTGCCCTGCTTTGTGTGCGTGCGGTCGATGATATAGCCCATAACTATATTCGTTATGGCGTCGATTATCTTCGACACTATCGGGAACACCGCGAGGAACGCGCCGCCCCAAACGGTGGTCAGGTTCAAAACGTCCGTGTAGTAGACGTTCAGATATGTAGCGAGCACGGCGTTCAGCAGCAGTGCACCGGACGGGCCTAACAGATAGCCCAGCCACTTTTCCTTCGCCGTTACCTCGGGCGAGGTCAGGCGCGAATCGAGCGCCCGCTTTTCGAAGATTTTTGCTTTTGACATTTCCAAGAACTCCTTTATCCTTTTGTCTCATAAATTTGAAAATATTTTCAGCCGTCCTGCGGCTTATGCGCTTTTTTGCGGTTTCTCCCGCTCGAATGCGGAGATATGCCGCGCCGGAGACCGACCCCGCAGGGTCGGCGCGGCAAAAAAATTAAAAGGGCTGTATAAAAATGTTTGTGTGCAGATTATTCTGCGGTCCGGGCGCGCCCGAGTTTCCGTCTGAAGGTTTTCGGGGCGCGCCGTTTTCCGCGGGTAACAGAAGTGTCCGAAGATGAAAGTCGCCTTGACATTTGGGAGATTTCATATTACACTATTATTATAGCTACATGATGTTGGATTAACAATCATCAGTTTTGTTAATAACGGCTATGAAACCGACAAAATTCACCGAAAGTGACGGGATAAAATATGAACACAAAAAATAATCAGCGCACAAGACTTTCAAAAATTTTGCTCAAAAACGCTCTGATGGATCTTTTGAGCGAAAAGGGCTCAGTGACTAAAATTTCCGTAAGGGAGCTTTGCGAGCGCGCCGACCTCAACCGCTCGACGTTTTATGCCCACTACTCCGAGCCGAAGGAGCTGCTCGAGGAGGTGGAGGCGGAGCTGCTCGACGCAACGCGGGAGCACCTCCAAAAGATAGGCGCGGAAAATGATATCGGCGCGCACAGATATCTGCTCTCGTTTTTGATTTATATCAAAGAAAACGACAAGCCGTTTCGTACCCTGCTCATCGACGCGGGCGATCCGGAGTTTCGCTCGAAATTCATGCAGCAGTCGATAATTCAATTCGTAGAGAACCTTGATATTGCATTTCCTAAGGAGCAGGAGCAGTATATCTACTCCTACATCTTGAACGGCAGCACGGGCGTTATAATCCAGTGGATGCGCTCGGACTACAGCATAGACGAAAACGCGCTTGTCGACCTACTGTTTTTCATAAATCAGAGCGCCCTCGAAAATCTTGCCACAAAAAAGAATTTATGATTGAAAACATAGTAAATCGGCAGTATAATACTCCGTAAATAAGCAAGGCAAGGAGACGGTTAAAATGAGAAAAAGCAACATCACGAGAGACGAGGCGTTTGAGCTTCTGAAAAAATACAACAAAGACCCCTTTCACATCCGCCATGCGCTGACCGTCGAGGGCGTTATGCGTTGGTACGCGAAAGAGCTCGGCTATGCGGACGAGGAGGAATACTGGGCTATAGTCGGACTCCTGCACGATATAGACTTTGAGCTCTATCCCGAGGAGCACTGCAAAAAAGCGCCCGAGCTGCTCAAGGCGGGCGGAGTCGGCGATGACATGATATATTCCGTCTGCTCCCACGGCTGCGGTATCTGCGTTGACATCGAGCCGGTTCACGAGATGGAGAAGGTGCTCTTTGCGGCGGACGAGCTGACGGGGCTTATCTGGTCGGCGGCGCTGATGCGCCCGTCAAAGAGCGTCATGGATATGGAGGTCTCGAGCCTCAAAAAGAAGTTCAAGGACAAGAAGTTCGCCGCGGGCTGCTCGCGCGACATTATCCGCACGGGCGCGGAGAGGCTCGGCTGGGAGCTCGACAGGCTCTTCGAGCAGACGATACTCGCCATGCGCTCCTGCGAGAGCGACATAAACAGCTTTATGGAAACCTATCGGGCATAAATAAAAGCGGAAATCCCCCGGAGTGCATAACACTGCTCTCCGGGGGACATTTTTAACTTATCAAAGCTCGCGCTCTATTTTTTCGCGTGTCTCTTTGAGTATGGCGTCGGGGTCGTTGCCGAGAATATCGAGCCCCTCCGCGCTGAAAAAGCTGAACTTTTCAATGCCGAAAAACGACTTCGTTACGGTCTTTACATATTCGAATCCGAAGTCGCTGTCTCCGATATAGCCGCCGGCGGTGGTTATATATATCAGCTTCTTTGCCCTGCAATAGCTTATCGGAACTCCGTCGCTGCCGTACAAAAACGTGAGCCCGCCGACGCACAGGGATTCTATGTATATCTTCAGAATCGACGGGAAGCTGTAATCCCAAAACGGCGCGGCGACAACAACCGTGTCGCAGGCGGCGAACTGCTTGGCGCAGTCATAGACCGGGTCGGAGAAGTCGTTTTTCTCCGCGCTCTCTATGCGCTTGACAAGCCCCGCCGCGTCGAGCGGCTTCTGATTTGCCTCGGTAAGGCAGATTTCCTCTATATCGCCGTCAAGACGGTTGAGCGCCGCCTTTGCGAGCGCAAGGGTGCGCGACTCTTTCTCCCCGCGCACGCAGGCATTGACAAAAAGTATCTTCTCTTTCATTTTTTCTCCTGTTTTCACTCTCTGATTATTTTAAACGTTCCGCCGTAAAGCTCTTCAAGGCTGCCGCGCCCGTCCTCGAACGCGTAGCCGTCGGGCAGCCTTATGCGCCCGTGAACGCCTCTGTCCGCAGATATATTAAGGGTTATACCCTCGTTCGTTCTGCACCATTTTACGCTCACCCTACCGCCGACCGTCTCATACGAAGCCTCGGCGCCGTCGAGCTTTTCAATAAACACCGGCGATATCTCGACCTCAGACGGGTCGGTCAGGAAAGGATTCACTCGTATGCCGCCGATATATTCGATAAACCATGCGGAAATGTCGCCGTACATATGGTGATTCTGCGAATTGGGGGTGTCCTCCTCGCGCAGGAAATCCTCCGGCAATGCCGTGAGTCCGCGCTCGACAAAGTTTCCGTAGGACGGATAGTCCGGGCGGGTTATCAGCTTAAACGCGAGATCGGGTTCGCCGAAATCCGAGAGCACCCTGAACAGCACGCGCATACCGAGTATGCCCGCGTCAACGTGGTCGTCGCGCCGTTTGATTATCTCAACAAGCTTTTTGAACGCCGCCGTTTTTTCGCTGGGGGTGAACACATCGTAATATATCGCCATTGCCTGCGAGGTCTGGCAGGAGCCCGCGGCGGTCATGGTGCCGAAGTCTATTAAGTGCCGCCTGACGGCGGTTCTTATCTCATCATAGAGCTTTTCGCAGAAGTCGCGCTCGAGCGAAAGTCCGAGCTTCGAAAAAATATAGACGGCCTTTTTGAGTATACTCATGCAGGTGACGCTGTCCGTAAACTCGAGCGGTGATTTTACGCTCGTCACCGGGCACCAGTCGCCGAGTCCTATTGCAACAAGCCCGCGTTCGTCGCGTCGGCGTGAGATATACTCGCAGTAGCGGAATATCGCCGTCGCGTTTTCTTCGATTATCTTTCTGTCGCCGCGCAAGACATAGCAGAAATAGGGAATGTATGTCAGCGCCGCATCCCAAGCGGGTCCGTTGCCCCACTCAAAGCCCCAGCCGCCGGTCGGCACTATGCCGGGCAAAGCCCCGTCCGCACGCTGAGCGGCGCGGATGTTGCGGAGCCACTCGCGGTAGCTGTTGACGGCATCGAGATTCATCAGTATATGCTCGGCAGAGAGAGCGGCGTCGCCCGTCCAGCCGTTTTTTTCGCGGTGCGGGCAATCGGTCGGGAAATAATAAAAGTTCGAGAGATCCGAGTTTCTCGTCATCGCCTGCAGCTTGTTTGTCGTCTCGTCGGAGCAGCGAAACGAGCCTATCTCGCAAAGAGCCGAATTCTGCACGATAAAAGTCAGCAGCTCCTCGGTCGCCTCCTCCTCGGTTATACCGAGCACCACGCAGTATCTGAAGCCGTGATAAGTGAACACGGGCTCAAAAACTTCCTCGCCCTCGCCTTTGAGAATATACACATCGCGCTGGGAATATCCCTCGGGATAAAAGCAGATGTTGCTCGTATCGGGCTCACCGTCGGGCGCGATATATTCGCCGAACTGCAAATCGATTTGCCGCCCGCGCTCGCCGCTTATCCTGAGCCTTACGGTACCCGCCGAGTTCACGCCGAAGTCATATAAAAAACCGTCGCGCTCGTCGCTCGCTACTTTCTTCGCCTCTTTGACAACGTCGCCACGGGAAATATATTCCTTGAGCCTGCATTTTCTTATCAGAACCGGCTTTATCTCGCGCACGGGCGCTATCGGCTCCGCCTCGCACAGGCGCCTTTCGCCGCGCGGCGTCTCCGCCGCAAGAGCGTTTTTCCAAGTGCTGTCATCAAACTCGGGCGTTGACCAGCCGGGAATTTCAAGGCGGGCGTCGTAGTAGCAGCCGCAGCGCAGGTCGTCAAAAATAATCGGTGACGGCGCGGTTCTGACCGAACCGTCCGCCTCGAAGGTATCGATTCTGCCGTCGGGGTATTCAATCGAGACGCAGAAAGCCGTGCGCGGAGCGCACCTGAACGCGGCTATATCGAAATCCCAGATCTGACCGCCCGGCGCATTCTGCATACCGTTGCCGAGCAGTATGCCCAGAACATTTTTCCCCGGCACAAGAGCCTGCGTTATGTCGTATTCGTCGTAGTAAACAATATCGTCCGGGTTCGAGATATACGGGGCAAGAATACCCTTGGTAAACCGCCGCCCGTTAACATAAAGCTCATAAAATCCGAGACCCGTCAGAGTAATTATGCTTTTTTTGATTTCGCCGTCTGTTTCAAAGGTCTTTCGGAAATACGGCGCGGGGACATGGAAAGTATAGTCGGTGTATTCATAGCCTGCACAGATAAACTTTTCAGAAAACACAACAACACCCCTTTGCGTTAATATCATAATCAAAAAGCGGAAAAACCGCAAGCGCGGACTGCTTTATTTGCCGCCGAACCGAGCGATATACCCGTCCCAGCGCCTCACTACGGCTCTCAGCGGCTCATCCAGATAGGAATACGCCTTTTCCTTTATCCTATCCGGTATACCGTAGGCGGCCTCGGCCATGCTTCCCGTAATGGCCGCAACAGTATCGCTGTCTCCGCCTATGGATATCGCGTTTCTTATGGCGTCCTCAAAATCCGTGCTCTCCAAAAACGCTGTTATCGCCTGCGGCACGGAGCCCTGACAGCTAACGTCAAAGCGGTATGACGGGCGGATTTCGTCGAGCGTTTTGGAAATGTCGTACCCGTATTCGCGCTCGATATGCTCCCTGATGAGCCTTTTGCACTCAGCCGGGTCATTATTGACGGGTTGTTCGTTTTCGCCGTGACAGCCCCCGAAGTAATACCGACACAGGAAAATCGCATCGGCTGTTGCCACTGCGCCCTTGACTCCCTCCGGGTGGTTGTGCGTAACTTCGGCGGAGAGCCTCGCCAAATCCCTGCACCTGTCGGGCAACTCCGCTTTACTCACACCATCGCATTCCGCTGCCCACGCGCACGGCGAGACGCGCATGGCCGAGCCGTTGCCGAAGCTCCCGTACGGAGCGCTGCCGTCCGAGAACAGCCACGCTCTGAAATTGCCGCCGTAACCGACATTCGGATACAGCCGCCCGTACTTTTTCATCGCTTTGATAAAATCTTCCCTTTTCCCGCCGTTCATAACGGCCTCAGCCACGGCGCAGGTCATGACCGTGTCATCCGTAAACGAGCAGCGGCTGCCGAACAGCGGAAAGTCCTTCGTCTTGATATTCCTCCACTCATAAATCGAGCCCACGATATCGCCGACTATCGCTCCGAGCATTCGTATTCCCCCTTTACTGTTGTGCAGCCAAAGCACCGCAGTTTGTGTGTCTTAGATTCGTTTTGTCTCAATGCAATTATACAACAGATACTGCCGCTTTGCAACGGGGACGCAAGCGGTATAAAAATTAAAAGCGAGTGGTCATAAGTGAAATTCCTTATGACCACTCGATATGGTCCGAGTGACAGGGTTCGAACCTGCGGCCTGATGGTCCCAAACGGACCTATGAAGGCAATTTCCGCTAAAAATAGCTTTTTCCGCCCCTTTCCGCTCGGACAACCGCGCTCTTCGGCGCTCTTGTATCCACTGTTTCCGAGTGCTCCGAAACGGTAGGTGGTCTGTTATGTGGTCAACAGCAAATTCCACGGAATAATATGAGCTACACGCCTCTCGCATTTACGCGAGGGGCGATTGCTTTTTATACGGTTATTATAACTCCAACCAGCACCTGATTCAAGTCAAAATTTGCACCGCAGTAGACAAAGAAAAAAGGGTTGAATAAAAGCCGAATTAAATTCTTAAGGTAAACGATCCATTTGTTAATTCAGAACACTCGGCAGATGTCCAATCCATTAACCCTTTTGCATTTTGATACAAGAGGCTTATATCAATTATTTTTGAGATACTTGAAAAAGATAACGACCGTGTCCCCGGAATATATTCTATATTAATTGCATCGGCAATTTCTTGTGCCGAGAGACTTTTATTGTGCTTCTGGTATACTTTTATTGGTTCTATTGTGTCGGAAACTCCGAGAATATAAAGCAAGGGATTAGACTCATAGGATATCTTTTTGAAATTCTCTTCCAGCAAGTCGAATAATTTATATTTTTCGTAAAGATCACGTGTTTCAGTTGATTGTTTAAAAATGTTGTGCGATAAAATGCAATCAGATATATATGAGAAGATGGTGAGTTGTTCACTGCAAAAATGTCGATTTCGATAGTAAAAATCACTGAGGTTTTTCGTTACATTTTCTTCATTCAGCGAAGAAATATAGGCCAGCATATAGTTTTTTATCATTCTATCGTAAAAAAGCAATCCGCCAACTATCCCGTGGTCTACACGTTTTCGTTCATTGATGCAATAATTCATATATCTTGTGATGATTCGACTTGGATATTGATGTTCGGCAATTTTGCTACCATTTGAAAAACGCAATTTAGGATAACCGGAAACTGTGTTGTTTCGCTGAGTTAACTCCATAAGCAGAGCATGCTCCAAATCAGGAGTATTGTTTCGTCTTGAAAGAAAAAAGGAGAATGCGCCTAATTGAGAAAACGGCGACAATTTTATGCCCAATTTCCTTTTGATTTCTTTAAGGGCTTGATATTCTCCTGGATGGCAATGCTTGTAGTGTGTATATCTTTGACATGGAATAGGAGCTCGTTGTGGATATCGTATGGGACAATCTTCTTTCTCTGTAACGCTATATCCGTAATCATGATACAAATACGTTAAGAACCATAGATATGCAAACGGAAAATGATTTGCGCTTATAAGGGAAAGGGGCGTAAAACTATTAATACAATTCTCGATTAGCAATCCTAAAAAAAACCCCGAAACAGTATGTATCGCTCTTTCCGCAGGCAGTTGATATTGCTCTTCAAAACGATACGATAGCACAGATTCTTTCCTGCCGGCTGTAAAATAATTAGTTATAAATCTATCGGCTGTTTCCGGGTTAAGAAGCAAGGGCAGTGCTTTTTCGCCGTTTTCAAAATATTGTTTTATAAATTCACTTGAAGCTTCGCTGCAAAAGATGTCTGTAGTTGCTATATCATTTCTGTAATAGTTCCAATCAATTCCGTTCTCATGAGAAATTGTTTGATTGATAAAGTCGCAATATCTCATACTATATCTCCTTTAAGTTTCAATATGCTTAAAGCACATTCATTATACATCAAATATATGAAAATATCAATGCAACCATTTAAAAAACGCTGAAATCGCAGTATTTCTATGCCGAAAGCCGTTGATATTCAGTCTGAAATGTGGTATAATGACGAAAATGGTAAAATGCCAAATTTATAACTGCGTATGAGGTGTAATACAATGGCCGCGAGCTATAAAAAATTATTCAAGCTTTTAATCGACCGTGATATGAAAAAGAAAGAACTTGCCGAAAAAGCCGGCATCAGCATCGCTACCATCACCAAGATGGGTAAGGACGGCGCCGTTGTCAGCAGTGAGGTTCTTGTAAAGATATGCTCAGCCCTTGGTTGCACTATGGATGATATAGTGGAGATAATTGAAAAATAAAAGAAAGGTATTTTATAATATGTTACATGATGGGCTGTATGAGCAAATTATCAATAAGGGATTAGAAACAGAGCTATCCGTTACGGACAAGCTTTCTACTACTGCGCCCATTGATAGTGCTGAGGCGTCCAAAGTGCTGGCAAAATATATTGCCGAAGTTGTAGAAAAAGGGCTTGATAATGTTGCTGACAATGGCGGTAACGTTAGCTCACAAGTAGCGCTTGCAAACCGTATTATTTCTACGATTATCCACGAAACTAAAGAAAACGAACTTGGTGAAATGACGGTTGCGGAGCGGGCCGAGCAGCTACTCGCACTCTTTGACAAAAAGAACAGCATTTTATCCCTCGATGAAAAGGCAGCGATTATTCGTCCTGAAACATCTATTGCGCAAAGCTCGCTATTTACTGGTGCAATCCACGAGCCGCAGATGTTTACCGAGCTCAAGAAGGAAATTATATCCTGTAACCGTATTGATATGCTGGTATCCTTCATTAAATGGAGCGGACTGCGCTTAATAATGGATGAGCTTACAACCTTTACACAAAACGGCGGTGAACTCCGCATTATTACAACCTCTTATATGGGAGCAACCGATGTAAAGGCAATCGAAGAACTCCGCAAACTTCCTAACACAAAAATCAAGGTGAGTTATGACACCAAACGCACCCGACTTCATGCGAAAACGTATGTTTTCTATCGGGATACCGGTTTTACTACGGCGTATGTTGGTTCGTCGAATCTATCTAATGCTGCCATTTCCAGCGGCCTTGAATGGAACGTAAAGGTTACAAAGAAGGACCTGCCGGAAACGATTGACAAAATTGAAGCCACCTTTGAAAGCTATTGGAATTCCAATGAATTTGAATATTACAACGAGGATCAAAAGGAGCGTTTAGCACGTGCACTAAAGTCCGAAAAATACTTTGACAGTAATAATGCCGAAGTGTATACGATGGATATCACTCCATATTCCTATCAGCAAGAAATTCTTGATAAGCTGGAAGCAGAACGCAAAGTTCGTGGTTATCACAGAAACCTTGTTGTTGCCGCCACAGGTACCGGAAAGACGGTGATTTCTGCGCTTGATTACAAGTGTTTCCGCAAGCAAAACCCGGATAAGCCTTGCCGACTTTTGTTCGTGGCTCATCGTGAAGAAATCCTGAAACAAAGTATGTACACCTTTCGCGCAGTACTGAAAGATGCAAACTTTGGGGAGATGTTTGTAGGCAGCTATAAACCGGAAAGCATAGACAATCTTTTTATATCTATTCAAACTTTCAACTCGCAGAGCTTTACCGAGAAAACAACATCGGATTTTTATGATTATATTATTGTGGATGAGTTTCACCACGCCGCCGCGCCTACATATCAAAAGCTCTTATCCTATTATAATCCGCAGATTCTTCTCAGTTTGACGGCAACTCCTGAACGTATGGATGGCAAGAGCATTTTGCCGTATTTCAATAATCGTATTGCTGCCGAAATTCGTCTGCCTGAAGCTATTGACCGTAAGCTCCTGTGCCCGTTCCAATATTTTGGCGTAACTGATACGGTTGATCTGGATCACTTAAAATGGGCAGCCGGAGGTTATGATAAAGGCGAACTTTCGCGGGTTTATACACTCAGCGGCATGACGGCAAATCGTCGCGCCGACTTGGTGGTTTCTTCATTGCTCAAATATGTTACCGATATTGATGATGTAAAGGGGCTTGGATTTTGCGTAACGGTTGAACACGCAGAATTTATGTCCAATTACTTTAATGCCCGCGGAATTCCGTCGATGTTCCTGACCGGACATTCGCCGGACGAAGAAAGAAAAGAGGCAAAGTCCAGACTTGTAAAAGGTGAAGTACGATTTATCTTCGTTGTTGATATCTACAACGAAGGTGTGGACATTCCTGAAGTCAACACGGTTTTATTCTTGCGTCCAACAGAATCTTTGACGGTGTTTTTACAGCAGCTTGGACGTGGACTGCGCTTATCCGAGGATAAAGAGTGCCTGACTGTACTTGATTTTATCGGACAGGCAAACAAAAAGTATAATTTTGAAGATAAGTTTGCGGCTCTACTTTCCAACACCACACGAGGTGTAACACGTGAAATCAAGGATGGGTTTATTTCACTTCCAAAGGGATGCTATATCCAGCTTGAAAAGAAGGCAGCAAGACATATTCTTGATAACATTCGCGCATCTTATGGAAACAGCGCAGGTCTTGTTGCACGTATAGCAACCTTTGAAGAGGATACCGGTCTAAAACTTACTCTCGAAAACTTTCTTGACCACTATCGATTGGATCCTCGCTCAATTTATAAATTTGCTTCCTTTTCTCGTCTGTGTGCGCGTGCAGATATAATTGATAATTTCGAGGAACCGATCGAAGAGGTAATGTCAAAAGCACTCAGCCGTTTTGCTTTGGTGGATTCAAGACGTTGGATTGTGTTTATGCTACGTGTTTTGGAAAATATCGACCATTTTGACCTTACAAGACTTTCGGATATAGAAAAGCGTATGCTTCAGATGTCCTATATTACAATGTGGGGAAAAACGATTGAGGATTGGAACGCGGACGAAGTATTCGAAAACTTCAAAATTCTTTCAAATAGCCCGATAATGCTTTCTGAGCTGATTGCATTACTCAAATATAACTACAATCGCATTGATTTTATTGATGAGCCTGTCAGCCTCGGATTTGATTGTCCGCTGGATCTGCATTGTACCTATACGCGCGATCAACTGCTTGTTGCAATGGATTTTATGAAGCCAAGCACTGTTCGCGAAGGTGTGAAATGGTTGCCCGACAAGAAAATTGATGTGTTCTTTATCACATTGAACAAGTCGGATAAAGACTACTCGCCTACAACCATGTATCAGGATTATTCCATCAATGAAACACTGTTCCATTGGCAAAGTCAAAGCACGACTAATGCAGAAGGTAAAGTCGGTCAGCGGTATATCAATCATCGCAAAAACGACAGCAAGGTTCTCTTGTTTGTGCGCGAATTTAAGAATGATGTTTACGGCAATACTGCACCGTATACTTATCTTGGTACTGCAAATTATGTTTCACATAACGGTTCAAGACCGATGAATATTACATGGAGATTAGATGCCCCCATTCCGGCAAAATACCTGAAGAAAACAAACAAATTGGTGGTTGGATAATGACAGAAGTAGTGGCCGCTCTTATATGGGATAAAGATAAATTTATGATTTGCCAACGCCCGGCGCATAAAGCCAGAGGCCTTTTGTGGGAATTCGTCGGCGGTAAGGTGGAACCGGGCGAGACAAAAGAGCAAGCACTTATCCGCGAATGCCAAGAAGAACTTGCCGTGACGCTTTCTACTGGTGATGTATTTATGGATGTCGTTCATGAATACCCGGATTTGATAGTGCATCTAACCTTATTCAATGCAGCTATCCTTGAAGGCATCCCCAAAAAGCTTGAACATAACGATATAAAATGGATCACACCAAGCGAAATTTCAAATTATGAATTCTGTCCGGCGGATGTAGAAATATTGAAAAAGATAACAGAGGTTTTTCGTAATGATTAAGAATTTGGTGAATGATCCGATATTTCTTGTGGGAAAGTTAAAACCGGCAAAAAAGAACGATTTATTTGTCACATAAGATCTACTCGATACGCTGATTGCGTATAAGGATAACTGTGCCGGTATGGCGGCAAATATGATCGGTGTAAAGAAACGCATCATCGCTTTTCTCGACGGGAGTGGACGAGTTTCTACATATACAGTGAGGCTAAATTCAGAGATTATTAAAAAAGATGGTACTTACAGCACCGAGGAAAGTTGCCTATCTCTTCTCAGTGGCCCTCGTCCTTGCAAACGCTATAAATCCATCAGGGTTAAGTATAAGAACTTAAAACTGCAGACTCGCATCAAGACCTACACAAGCTGGACGGCTGAGATCATTCAGCACGAAATCGATCATTGTAATGGAATATTAATTTAAATTGGAGGTTCAATAATGGCACCTAGAAAGAAAATTGTCCAATCCTTGACGGCATATCAATGCAGAATTTCACCTAAATATCGCACCGAAAACCTTTTGATTTCATCAGAAGAAAGCAAGGCAACCATCAATTTATTTGAATTATTGAAAAAATATTTTGAATATATAAAAACCAGCAAGGTTGACGCATATACCAACAGAACAATTCTACTGGAAGGCAAAGCTGAGGAGGGGGTTGTTAATGATTCGGTTCAACGATTGGTTATCCATCCTAAAGCAGGCAAGGCAAACGAAAACTTTACCGTTGTTGAGCATACAACAAATAAGATTACGGTGTTTTCAGGAGAGAACAATTCCGCAATATACGGCCATAATGTATTCTGCTATCAAAAAGGTGAAGAAAATGTACTAATTTTTCATCGTCATGGGCAAAGTGGTTGTAAAACTGCGTTTCAGAATACATTCAATGATTTTTTAGCGCAACAGGGTTTAGTTTGTCATTTGGAGGTAATGGTTTCCAATGGTATGTTCGAAGGGCGCGAAAGATATGTGCCAGAAAAATTAAGCCTCTTGACTACATACTCTGATATTTCTAGCGATGCTGCAGATAATATTGGAAAGAAAAAACGCAAAAAAGTTGAGCAGGAAGTAATTATATCTTTGAACGCACCTCGTGCTGGAAATGTTGTTGCTTTTTTGCGTGGAATCACAAAAAAGCAACCGTCTATAGATGAACTTAAATCAGTCTTGGTTAAAGATGAGTACCCATATCAATTCGATGACGCAAAATTGACTTTAAAATTTGGGCAAGCAAGAAGGAAAATCAGTTTATCGGAATTTTCTGGATTAATCGCTGAATATGATATAACTGATGACTTAGAATATTATGCGGATGGCACGATACAAAAAGATAAGTTGTATGCTCTTGCTGATCAGTATGCGTTATCCTTTTTTGAGGAATAAGAGGTTACGATTATGAAGCTATGGCAGATTATTTGTTTAATAGGATTACTTCTGATAATTGTTTTTAATCCCAAAATACAATTGACGAGAATATTTGTAGAACAGTTTAAGGTTTATAAAAATGATAAGACACACAAAATTTCTATGTTTGATATTTTATCGTTTTTAATTGCTCCAATATGTATTTCGATATTAACGTCCGTTTCACTACCGTATGAAAAAGTTGCAACTTCAGCAGGGACAATAATGACTGTCTTCTCTATTGTCGCAACATTGCTTTTGTCTTTTTTAGCATTACTTGTAGACAAAAGCACTACTAATCAAAAAGAAAAAGAAGTAATAGATCAGACCTTTGTTACTATATCTGTAGATATAGTATATTCAATTTTTGTCGTTATGCTATTTGTGCTTCCTGACTTTATTGAATTTACAGATATAATTGAAAAAATATTTGTAGGTGTAGTTGCATTTTTAATTATAAAAATTCTTTTAAATGTATTTATGATTTTAAAGCGCGTACATGCTATTTTAAGTAATACTGGTAATAGCAAAAAATAAGTTGGCTTTTATTCTGGACTTCCGTACCTTTCTGTGGTACTGTTGTGTACTGCAAAGGAGGTGCGGATATGGCACAGATGAGTTTAGAAGAATTGTACCGAGGAGAAAGTGCGGGAGAAAAGTACGGTATCTTGGGAGAAGTTATGAAAGACTTCCTCCAAAATGGGCGTCCGGCGGAATACGACGAGCGGACATGGCTTGATATGCTGCTTGTAAAACACGCGCTGATTGCAGCAGAGAAAATGAAAAGTGAGGGCGACACGATGTCGGGTATGACCGATAGCGTGCTGCCCTCTTCTTATGTGAGGTGGAATGAAAATGACAACGCTTGAAGATCTGTACTACGGCAATATCGTTCCGCACGAACACAGTTTTAAGCGCGGGAGTGCTTACAGCGAAGTGTTGAGCTATGTTATTCGGCATCAGGACAGCTTGATACCGACGCTTACGGCTCAGCAAAAAGAAACCTTTGAAAAGCTCAAAGACTGCGAGGCGGAACTGCACGGTATGAATGAGCGCGAAGCGTTTATCAGCGGCTTTAAGCTCGCGGCGAGAATCATGACCGAAGTGTTGTACGAGCCGTCAGAGGATTGAATTTGCAGAAACAAGGCCGAGCCGATTTCGCGGTTTGGCCTTGCGATTTTCAGTTCGACACAGCACGGTTAAAATCTGCACCGCAGAAAACAAAGAAAACAGTATTCCCGCAAAAGCGCCGGAATATACACTGTTGGCGCAAAAAACTTGACAGAATTTTTCCGGTATGTTATACTGTAAGTACAGAAAGTAACCGACAATTGAATACACATATTTCTGTTTTGAGTTTCAGACTCGCACTTACATAATCACCGATGCAGATCAGCATCGGGATTGAGTGCGGGTCTTTTTGTTTTGTAAAACAGCAGTCCTCTACATAACACGGCGAAAAACCGTGTGAATTTAACAGGAGGAAAAACCATTGAAAGAATCTGTTTACACCGCTTATGAGGATCTGCCGTTGTTTCTTAATGCTGAAACGGTGGCTAAGCTCCTCGGTATCTCCATCTCAAGCAGCTACGAGCTGATGCACGAGAAAGGATTTCCGTCGTTACGTATCGGCTCACGGCTCATCGTACCGAAAGAAAAATTCCGCGCATGGGTCGAAGAAAAGACAGGAGGCAGCATTTGAAATTCACCCGATATCCAAAGCGTGATGCGATCCGGGATTATTTTCCTCTGCCGAATGAAATTTTCAGCTTGGGTCTCAGCACCGGTGAGATCGCAGTGTATGCGTATCTGATGTACTGCGAGGACAGGAAAACATTTCAGTGCCATCCAAGCTACAAAACGATTGGCAACGCTGTCGGCATGAGCAAAAACACCGTCAAGAAATATGTAGACAGCCTGATTGAAAAGCAGTTAATTACTGCCGAGCCGACTTCCGTCATCACCCAAAAAGGAGAAAAGCGCAACGGAAATTTGCGCTATACAATCCGCCCGATTGCGGAAGCATTAGAGCAGTATTACGAGCAACAGCTGATACGGCTGCACGAAGGAAATCGGCGTCAGGCAGCCTTGAAAAAACTCGCCGAATTTGACCGCAAACACGGGAAATCGGCGGTTTAAGGGCAGTTTTACGGCTCGTCCGAAAACAAGCAGGAGAAAGCGAGGGGTTGCCTTGCTTTCCCCTCGCAGGACACAGCGGACGGCAACGCCGACCGCATAAGGGTTTGTACGGCTTTTGCAATCCGGTTACGAAACCGCAATTTAGGGGTTGCTCGAATTTTAACTTCGCTGATTTAGGGGTTGCGAATTTTACCGCAAATTTAGCTGGATATTCGCCATGTATGTGGTATTGTGTTGTACTGCGAAAGGAAGTGATACTATGGCAAAACGAAGACCGTCGGGAGACGGTATGGTGCGCAAGCGCGAAGACGGAAGATGGGAAGGCCGCATCGTTGTCGGTCACAAAAAGAACGGCGATCCGATTCACCGCTATGTGCTTGCCCGAACACAAAAGGAGTTAATCGTAAAGCTCCACGACTGCATCGAGATGTACCGCGATGCCGACCTCACCGAGGATTCGAAAATGACGCTCGGCGAATGGCTCGACCGATGGATCAATTAATATATGATCTTCACAATTCGCGAGAGCACGCTGGATTCTTACAAAGCGATGATTAAAAATCAAATCAAACCGTATCTCGGCGACAGACCTTTGTCGGCGCTGACCACGCAGGAACTTCAAAAATTCTATAACACCGTCAAAAAGAAAGGTCGTGTGAAAGCAGACAAGCTGCACGGTACAGAGCTTGCCGACAGTATGGTGCGCGGTATTCATATGATGCTGCACGAAGCACTCGATATGGCGGTGCGCCTACGGCTGATTGTTAAAAATTCAACGGTCGGCACAACGATTCCCAAAAACAATTATCCGCCGAAGCAGATACTCAATGACGAACAGCTTGGGCGATTCATGCAGCGCATCCGACAGGATGAGCGGTGGTACGATTTCTTCTACACCGAGCTGACCACAGGACTGCGCCGAGGTGAAATCTGCGGACTGAAGTGGGAGGACTTCGATGCGGAAAACGGAAAGCTGAAAGTGAGGCGCTCGGTTGCTAAAAGGAAAGGCGGCGGATTGAATATCGGCGAAACCAAAACCGAGACGGGAACGCGCACGATTGTCCTGCCGCCGAGCACTGCGGAACTTCTGCGGAAACGAAAAGAAACGGCAGTCAGCGAATGGATATTCCCGAATATCTATGAGCCCGAAAAACCGATGCACCCCGACTATGCTTACCACCGATTAAAAACACTGTTAAAACAGGCGGAGCTTCCGCTGATTCGGTTCCACGATCTGCGCCACACCTTCGCCACTCACGCGCTGGCGGGCGGCGTGGATGCGAAAACCCTGTCGGGAATCCTCGGGCATACCAACGCCAGCTTTACGCTGGACACCTACACCCATGTGACCACCGATATGCAGAGAAACGCTTCCGCTATCGTGGGGAGCTTTATGGATGAGATTATGCTTGAAGGAGATGATACCAATCGCTAAAAAAAGAAAAAATGGTGAGGGCACATTACGCCTGCGTAAAGACGGTCGGTGGGAAGGAAGAATTGTTGTCGGGTACAACGAGAAAGGTCAGCCGATTACAAAATGCGTAACGGCGAAAACAAAAACAGAATGCAGTGCAAAGCTGGAAAAGCTGAAAGAACAGTATGGACGCTCTTCCGACAGAATCAAGGCGGATATGCCGTTCGGGGATTGGATCGACTTCTGGTATCAGACCTACTGCCGACACACACTCCGCATTACCACAAGAACCGACTATGAAAACCGCATTTACAATCATATCATTCCCGAAATCGGAAAAGTTCCGCTGAACAGGCTGTCACAGTCGGATTTACAGCAATTCTACGCAAAGGAAAAGACAGACGGAAGAAAACTGCACGCAAAAACCTACGGAAAGGGACTTTCGGACAGAACGATAAGGGGGATACATGCCAACTGCCGCACAGCTTTACAGCGGGCGGTACAGGACGGTTTGATACGAACAAATCCCGCTGTCTGCTGTAAACTGCCGCCGAAAAAAGCGCGGGAGATGCAGGTGCTGACGCAAAATGAGATTCTGCGGTTTCTGCATCAGGCAAAGGAAGAGGGATATTATGAGCTTTTTCTGCTGGAGCTCGGCACGGGAATGCGGCGCGGTGAAATATTGGCGCTCAAATGGAGCGACCTCAACTTCGCAACAGGAGAGCTTCGCATTGAACGGCAGGTATATATCATCAAGGCAGAGGTGATTATATCGGCGCCGAAAACAAAAGCCTCGATACGCACCGTTATTCTGCCACCGTCACTCTTGAAAACCCTTGTGGCGTATAAGGAAACGGTGGATTCGGAATGGATGTTTCCGTCACCGACGGATAACGGCAGACCGAGAAATCCGTCATCGGTTAGAAAACGGTTACAACTGATCTTGGAACGGGCGGGCTGTAAAAAGGTGCGCTTTCACGATCTGCGGCACACCTTTGCGACCATGGCGCTGGAGCATGGTATGGATGTGAAAACTCTTTCGGCAACCATAGGCCATGTGTCATCTGCAACCACGCTTGATATTTACAGCCATATCACCGATACTATGCAAAGGCAGGCGGCGGTGCATATAGACCGCAAAATCGGCGGCACAGACGCCCAAATGCCGACGGCTCAGCCGTCGGCAGGGCAAGACACCGTCACGATCGAATTCACGCCGTACAAGCCGAAAATACGCAAACCCGGGACGGGTTGTGTCACGATGATAAACGACCACCTGTATGAGGGACGGTACACGCCGACCAACGCCTACGGCAAGCGGGAAAGCCATAATATCTACGCGAGAACAAGAGAGGAATGCGAAGAAAAGCTCGCGGAAATGATTGCAGAGGTTAAGGCGCAAATCAAGGCAGAAAAAGAGAAAATGACAGGGTGACCGAAAAAGTCACTCTGTCAAAATTTGAGGTGCTGTAGACAAAGAAAAATCATTTTTTGCGATTGAGTTTCCAAAGAAAATAAAAGTCTTGGTTTTCTATTGTATTGCCAGCAGTTAGTTTTCTTTCTATTGTCGATGTTATATATTTAGCCATTGCCTCTGTTCCTCCAACAGCAGTAATAATTGCCGGAGCATTTTCGGGTATTACCGAATTCATAACTCCCAAAGTAACTGTAGCGGAAGTAACAAGCAACTCACCGATATTCTTAAAAATTTGCATTTTTCTTGACCGTTTGAACATTGTATCAAGTTTGACGAAGGCAGGGTAAATTATATCATCATATATATCCGATGCTTCTGTAGTTTGAGTGGTTGCAAGATATGCTTGAGTAGCCTTATCTAAAGCAATACGATATTCATTGAATGAATCTTGTTCCGAATCGCGCAATTTTAAAATAGTATCTGTATCTACATTTTCTAAAAAAGGCATTTCAAACACCGGAGGTGTCAATGATGCAGTGATTTTATTTGTGCTCAAAATTTCTTTGTGAATAGGCTTGTCCGTGATATACTTTGAACGATAGGCTGAACTTACGAAGGTTTCAAATCTGGATGTTATATAACAATCTTCTACATATCTTTGAATGAAATGCGATATAAATGTTTTGTCTGTTATGATCGAAGGAAAAGATTTTATTTGCTCCATAACATTGGTTTCGTATTCTCCATATACATTCACATATGCATCGTGATTGGGGAATAACTCGGGAAGATTTTTGATTACAATGCACCCGTTTTTAGTTTTTGAGTTATATTCTATAACTTCAAGTACGGCTTTCTCAGAGTACTTTTGTGAAATGGGGTTAAGTGACAACAAGGCATCTTCGTTGCAAATACACTTTGCAAAACAATCTGGACAAATAGAAAAATGAGGCGGAATAATTTTTGCAATGTTACGAACAATCAATTCTGAGTATAGAAAAATCAAAGAGCAGTCACTCATTAAATGATATCGATACTCAAATTCATTGTGCTTGTCATCAAAAAAATCAGGGATATGAGGATTAGTTATAGAGTTTACTATAAAATACACCGTATCACCATACAGTGACGCAAATTTATTAAAAACAGACGCACGTTGTAATTTGCAATGATATTCCTCGCATCCACCAAAGCCACACAGTTCCATAGATGGTGCAAATGAATAAGGGGAATAATCCGATATGCTCCAGTCTTCATATGCTAACTCTTGTAGATATTCATGGAGAGAAATAATGGTTTCGAGGTTGCTATTAAAAAAATAATCTTGGATGTTATCAAAATTTGTGAGACCAATTTCATTCATGTATTCAACTATCTTGCTCATTATATCCTCCCATAAAAGAAAAAGCCGCAGAGTCTCCACCCCTGCGGCTTTTTGTGCGGTCAAGCCGCCTAATTGGTCGGAGTGGCGAGGCTCAAACTCGCGGCCTCCGCATCCCAAATGCGGCGCGCTATCAACTGCGCTACACCCCGATAGTTATTAAATTGTGGTCGTGTAAGTGGTCAAATCTGTGGTCAAACACATTTTTGACTGCTTTTTTCTTTTTCCGAACCGCCCGAAATTCGCACGGTTAAAGGGCTTTCGGCGGTTGGCACCGATAAACGTCAGAAATGCCGTCTATGCTCCCAAACCACCCGCGCTTCCCTCAGAAACATAGTCGCGGTTCTTCGTCCGACAGAGGGACAGACTCCGCAAGAGCCGTTCAAATTTACCCATGATATTTTACCTTTTTTAGCCCGATTTGTCAACCTTGACGAGGATGTTATCGGCGGCAAAAAAAATCCGCGCCTGTATTTTCCGTAACCTGACAAGCGGGCGGTGAATACTCTGTAATATGACTTTTCGGGAGGCATATTATGGGTAACATCGGCTATTTTCTCGGGTGCAGTTCACCCGAGGGCTTTCATTCGTTTTTCGGCGAGCTGTGCCCCGCTCATTCGGGCGGGTACACATATATAATAAAGGGCGGTCCGGGCACGGGGAAATCGAGCCTGATGAAAAAGATAAACGCCGCCCTGACCGACGCGGGAATCGGGACGGAGCTAATATACTGCTCCTCCGACCCCGCCTCGCTCGACGGCGTGTATGCGCCCGCTCTCAACTGCTTAGTAGTTGACGGCACTCCCCCGCACACGCTCGAACCGAAATATCCGGGTGCCGCGCAGGAAATAATCGACCTGGGCAAATTCTGGGATAAAGATATTCTGCGCTCGCGGCGTGACGAAATCATCTCTCTCAGCGACGAAAACGCGGCATTTCACCGCAGATGCAGACGTTTTCTCGAGGCCTCGGCTCTCTTGCGCGAGGATATTCTGCGCCTGACGCTCGCCTGCGCCGACACGGCAAAAATAAAGCGCACGGCATCGCGCATAGCGGCGCGCGAGTTCGGCGCTCCTACGGGACGTATCGGCGAGGAGCGGCACATAAATTTGTCCGCCGTCACGCCGGACGGGATAACCTTTTTTAATAAAACCGTTGAGGCGATGTGCGAGAAAGTCTATGTCATAGAGGACGAAAACGCGGCGTGCTCATCGGCGCTGCTCTCCCTGCTGCGCGGATATGCGCTGTCGGGCGGGCACGATATAATCGCAAGTCCCTGCCCGCTCGACCCGAGCGGCGAGCCAGAGCACCTGCTCATTCCCGCGCTGTCGCTCGGCTTCGTGACCTCAAACAGGCTGCATGAGGCGGAGCTTGACGGAGCCGTGAAAATAAACTGCGCGCGCTTCACCGACCGCGCCGCGCTTCGCCGCCGTCTGCCACGGCTGAACTTCACCAAAAAGGCCTACGGCGAGTTTATCGCCGAGGCGGCGGACTCGCTCAAGAGCGCAAAGGAAATTCACGACAAATTGGAGAGCATATATATCTCCGCCATGGACTTCTCGCACATGGATGAGCTTGCAAAGAGAATTGCCGAAGATATGCTTTCGAGAAGAAATAACAATGATTGATTTACTTTCTGCTGTTACCGAACAGCAGAAAAACAGGCGTCAAGGCAGCTGAGCTCCGACGCCTGTTTTATTACAAATCATCATTGAAAAAATCGTAGTCAACTCTTTTGACTACATAGGTTTCGACCACCGAAACACCCAAATTATATTCAATCATCAGTTCCGTCAGTTGATTCCCGTCAACCAAAACAATTTTTTGGTGCAGCTGCTTTTCCGCAAAAGCTGTTGCTTCTTTTGAAAAGTGTGCCGTCGTGATAAAAATCCCCTTTGTTGCACCCTGTCCCGCCAACGCACCTAAAAATCTTTGTATCTCGGGTCTCCCGACCGTGGTATCCGACCTCCACTTTTTCGCCTGTATATAAATCGAATCGAAACCGAACTTATCTGCCGACACAATTCCGTCAATACCTTCATCTCCGGATTTTTGAGTAACTGCCGATTCGTTTTGTTTTAATGTTCCGTAACCCATTTTTATAAGCAGTCTTACGATTAAGTTTTCAAAATCATACGGAGTCATTTTCAACAACTCGCTCATCAAACTGTCGGCAAGCGACAAATTGATTTCTCGTATGGAGATTTCAAGCTGTTCCTGCGGACTTTCCTCTTTTTTGTTTATGCCGCTCTTCTCCGTTTGGGCATTTTTAGGATTGGAAAACTCGTTGAAAGAATCAAATTTACGCAGATAATCAAGGTCAACTTTGCTGCTTCCTTTTTCAACTGCTTCTTTCCCGAGCTCCGTTATCACATATACCGATCTTGAAGCCCTGTCTATCAATCCGGCTTTTTTCAGATAGGTTCTTGCCCAGCCGACGCGGTTTAGATATGTCGGCTGCCCGCTCGGCAGCATTTCTCTTTTATCCTCATCGGTAAGCTTAAATTTATCGGCACAATATTCCGCAATCTCTTTTAAATTATGTTCCTCTCCGTCCGCGAGGCAGTCAAGAACATATGGAAAAAACTGATAATACTTCGGAACCGACATCGTCGCACATCCCTTCTTCACTGTATGCATATCTGTTCTATATTGAATTATATCACAATATTATATCAAAAACAACTCTGCCCGCGGCAATGCATTTCGCTTTACCGATAATTATTAGAGCGTAAAACAAAAAAATCGGGAAAAAATAAAGGCCATAATCCACGCTTTGTGAATTATGACCTTTGTCATTTTGCTCTGCGGTCAGCGGAAACGCGGCCGTCTTATCAACTGCGGGAAAAATTATTCGCCGACAACGTTGACAGCTCTGAGCTTGCTGGAATCCTTGGGATCCGGCTCGACCTCAAAGGTGACCTTCTGACCCTCGGTAAGAGTTCTGTATCCGTCTGCAACGATAGCGGAGAAATGTACGAAAACATCGTCGCCGCCCTCATCGTTAGCGATGAAGCCAAAACCTTTTTCTGCGTTGAACCATTTGACTGTACCCTTCATTGCGGTACCTCCGTGAAAAAATTTGCATTCTATATTATATGTTGTGCAATGGACCCGCACATTTTCTCGAACCATCAAACGCAAACGGTCAATGGCTTACAAAAAACATGCGAGTCCACAGAAACATTTGTCAGAATACGCAAATAATTATATAATCCCGTTTCGCCTTTGTCAATAGCAATTTTGTCGAATAATCACGAAAGCCCGATAAAAATTTACAAATTGTTAATTGACAAAATATGTCCTTTAGGATATGATAAATGTAATCCATTGGGGAGTAGCTATGGGCGAAAGCCCATCTTGCTGTCACCAACCGTCGTGCAGGCCGCAATAACCGACCGAGCCCGGCTGGCAGCAGACATATGCGTTCAGGCGTGTTTGAGGCAAGACCTTTGGCAGACATGGTCTGTCGAAGGTCTTTTTTGTTTAACCGAAAGGGAGGCATAAAAATTGAAGTACTATCTTGAAGACGTCCGCGAGGTGTTTAAGCGGACGGAGAGCTCGGAAAACGGACTTTCGCAGTCCGAGGCCGAACGCCGTCTTGAGAAATACGGCAAAAACAAATTGGCACAGGCAAAGCAGAAATCGCTCGTCAAGCGGTTTTTTGAACAGCTTGCCGACCCGATGATAATCATCCTTATCGTCGCCGCGGTCATATCCGCCGTGACGACAGTCTACGAGGGCAAGGTCTCCGGCTCGCCGTCCTTCCCTACGGACACCGTGATAATCCTCGCCGTTGTGCTCATAAACGCCGTGCTCGGCGTCTTGCAGGAGAGCAAGGCGGAAAAGGCTATCGAGGCGCTTCAGGAGATGAGCGCGGCGACCTCCAAGGTCATACGCGAGGGCAAAATCATGACCGTCAAGAGCGAGGATCTGACCGTCGGCGACGTTGTTGTGCTCGAGGCGGGCGACGCTGTTCCCGCAGACTGCCGCATATTCGAGAGCGCCAGCCTTAAAATAGAGGAGGCTGCGCTGACGGGCGAGAGCGTGCCCGTGAGCAAGATTATCTCCGTTCTCGGCGCGGGCAACGGCGGCGATATTCCGCTGGGCGACAGAAAGAACATGGCGTATATGGGCAGCGCCGTTGTCTACGGACGCGGCAAGGCCGTTGTCACCGACACGGGCATGAATACCGAGATGGGCAAGATAGCCGATGCCATAACAAAGGCGGAGGACGGGCAGACCCCGCTCCAGAAAAAGCTTGCGGGGCTCTCTAAGACGCTCACCTTCCTTGTGCTGGGAATCTGCGTTTTCATCTTCGCGTTTTCGCTGTTCATGGAGCGCTCCACTCTCGCGGGCGGCGATCCCGCGCTGATATTCAAGAGCGTTATCGACGTGTTTATGGTA
>ERZ779889.672-NODE-672-length-41285-cov-9.946980_pt1 | contig 41285 bp, 43 predicted proteins | sample MGYA00511030_ERZ779889 | MGnify/ENA primary metagenome ERZ779889 (study PRJEB29588, sample SAMEA2160616) | human gut metagenome | biome: human gut; feature: human-associated habitat; material: faeces | place: Denmark | collected 2008/2010 ... | reverse complement strand
GCAGAAAGCAGCCGAATTACAAATTCGGCTGGACAACGGGCGAGCTCCGCCAGCGGCGGGGCTGGGCAGCCGGATTGCAAATTCGGCTAACAGAGCAGCAGATTGCAAATCTGCTGAAACGAAGGCCGAGCTCGCCAACATCAGAGCAGCAGATTGCAAATCTGCTGAAACAAGCAAGCAAACCAATCAACGCAAAAACCGGCGGCACGCCAGGGGCGCACCGCCGGTAAAGGCATCAGGGCCGGAAAAGATTACCAGCCCAGAATCTTCTTGAAGTCGTAGTCCTCAGGGTTGGGCACGTATGCCTTCGCCGCCTCATAATCCGCAGGAGTGATGCTGTGGCAGATGTATGAGTAATAGTTGCGGGCTATGCCACCCTCGATGTCCACGCGGCGCGGAGGAATCTTGCCCTCCTCATTCTGCAGGTCATGCAGATAGAGAGGCTTGGCCTCGCCGAAAGCGTTCACGAACACCATGCAGCCGGTCTCGCCCTTAGAATAGAGGTCATAGACACCCATCGCGAGACGAGAGCAGTAAGACAGGTCGAAAGCCACGGGATCCTGACAGCGCACGTCGTAGCCGATCTCCACGGGACGGGTCTTGACCTTGAGACCGATCTTCTTCATCTCCTTCTCGAGCAGTTCGTTGAAGAGCACCGCCTTGGAGATCTTGCCGAGCTCGGGATGTCCGTGCTCATCGTAGGTCATGTGCACGCCCGCAGCCTTGATGTCCTCGGCTGAAAGATCGTGGAAGACACCCTCGGCCACCACCACGGTACCGTAGTCGATGCCCAGGATCTTCCTCTTGATGATGGAAGAAAGAGTGAGCTTCAGAATCTTGTCGATGGTGATCTGAACCTTGTTGAACATCTCGGGGATGATGGTCATGGGGCAGTGGGTAGCCTCGCCGATTCCGAGTGCGAGGTGGCCTGCAGAACGTCCCATGGCAGAAACGAGCAGCCAGTTGCCGGAGGTGCGGGCATCCTCATAGATGGTGCGCGCGAGATGAGCGCCCTCGTCCTGAGCCGAAGTGAATCCGAAGGTCGGAGTGTTGTCGGGCAGAGGGAGGTCGTTGTCTATGGTCTTCGGAACATGGATGTTCTTGATGGGGTATTTCTTCCTCTCGAGGAACTTGGCGATGCGGTTGGCGGTGGATGCGGTGTCGTCTCCGCCCACGGTCACGAGCAGCTTGATGTTGTTCTCCTTGAAGAGGTCGAGGTTGAAGTTGTTCTCGAAATCGTCGTCGGTGGGCTTGAACCTGCTCATCTGCAGATAGGAGCCGCCGCGGTTGAAGTAGGCGTCAGCCTTGAAGAAGTCCAGGTCCTCGGTGCGGGGAGTCTTGGAAAAAAGACCGCTGTAACCGCCGTGAAGTCCGATTACCCTAAATCCATTGCTGAGAAAAGTCTTTGCGACGGAACATACCACGGTGTTCATTCCGGGTGCAGGGCCGCCGCCACACAGAATAATTACAGAATCTTTCATTTGAAGTTAGAAATTAAATCCTCCAAAGATAAGAATTTCTGCGAAAAGAACATATACCGGGATGCGGAAAGAGAGGGATTCGAACCCTCGAACCGCTTTGGACGGTCACACGCTTTCCAGACGTGCCTCTTCAGCCACTCGAGCATCTTTCCAATGGGACTGCAAATATAGTAATTTTTTGCAAACCTGCACAACCCCCGGACGAGCCGCCCCCGCAGCCCTCAGGAGAAGACAAAGAAGACAGCGGAGTTATTCCACGCGCGCGCCCCTGTTCATCGCGATCCTGGCCTCCAGCTCCCAGGTGCGCAGCCTGTCCTTGTAGAGATTGTTGGCATTGACCTTGTCCACGTCGAGCGCAGCGTCGGAGTTGTCCTCCCAGCGGCGGCAGTCGTAGACCACGTCCCAGATGCGTCCTATCTGGTATTCGCGGCTGATGCGCAGGGCCACCGCGTAGTCCTCGCCGTACTTGACCACCGGGAAGTTGATCTGGCGGAGCAGCGGCGTCCAGAACGCCCTCGGCGCCCCCAGACCGTTGATGCGCAATGCGTTGTTGCGCCCGTTCTCCGGAGTCCACTCCCTGTGGTCGATGACTCCGGGAGGCAGTTCGTTCAAGTTGAAGTCGGTGATTCTGTAGGAGCCGATGATCATCGGGCACTGCTGCTCGCGGAACGCCTCCACGAAGCGGCTCACCGTGTCCGGCCCGGAATAGACGTCGTCGGAGTCGAGCTGAATCGCGAAACGGCCGCAGCGGGGGTCATGGACAGCCGCGTTCCAGTTGCCGCCTATCGCATGGTAGCCGGCAGGCTGGTGTATCACCACGAGACGGGGGTCGCTCATGCCGTCGAGCAGCTCGGCGGTGCCGTCGGTCGAATTGTCGTCGACCACTATCACGTTGAACGGGAAGTCTGCCTTCTGGGAGAGCGCGGACCGCACCGCATCAGCTATCGTGAGCACGCGGTTCCTGCAGGGTATCACCACCGAGGCCTCGAATGCGAAATCCTCCGGCTTCCCGAAGTCGACGCTGCGGAACTCCGGGGCGAGCCACCCGCCCACGGCCTTGAGATGCTCGGTGCACGCCCTCTCCATCTCGAGCTGCACCGCACGGTTGCGCGGGTCCACGTAGTCGAAGAGCTTCTCCCCGGACTTGCGGGTGTCGAGCTGGACCTCAGTGTAGAGGTATTCGTTCACGTGCACGAGGCTCCCCTTCTCCGAAACCTTGAGCCAAAGGTCGTAGAGGCCGGCATACTGATAGTCGCAGGTCATCCTCGACGCCGCCTCCCTGAGGGCGCTGCTTCTGAAGAGCATCACTCCGCCGAAGTCGAAGTCGTCGCGCAGCGCACCTTTCTGCCAGTCGATCACCGGAGCCGGGGACACCCTGCCGTCCGCGGAGGCGAAATGGTCGGCGTAGAGCAGCGCCGCCCCGGTGTAGGCAGCCACCTGCAGCATCCTCTCCAGACCATGGTCCACCCACTCGAGCGCGGTGGGTTTCGTATAGAGCAAGGTATATTCCGAAACTGTCTCGGAAGCGATGCGCCGGATCTGGGCCGAGGGCACTCTGAGGGGTATGTCGAATCTGCTGACCATAATTCCATCGATTATATCTCTACAAAAATAATCCTTTGCACGCATATTGCAAATCCACTATTCAGTTAAAATGCTATCTTTGTAGGATATGGACAAGAAACTCGTCATTATCCCGACATACAATGAGGTGGAGAACATCTCCAGGATAATCTCAGCCGTATTCGGCCTCGAAGGAGGCTACCACATTCTGATCATCGACGACGGCTCCCCCGACGGGACGGCCGACGTGGTGAAATCGCTCCAGAAAGCCTGGACCGACACTCTGTTCCTGATCCAGCGCCCCGGCAAGATGGGCCTCGGGACAGCCTACGTGACCGGATTCCGCTGGGCGCTCGACCACGGCTACGACTACGTGTTCGAAATGGACGCTGACTTCTCCCACAACCCCGAAGACCTCCCGAGGCTCTACAAGGCCTGCTGCGAAGACGGGGCCGACATGTCGATAGGCTCCCGCTACTGCAACGGAATCAATGTGGTGAACTGGCCCATGTCGCGCATCCTGATCTCCTACTGCGCGTCAATCTACGTTCGCACGGTGCTCGGCTTCAAGATCTACGACAGCACCGCCGGCTTCGTGTGCTACAGCCGCAGGGTCCTGGAGGCCATCGACCTGAGCGCCGTCAGGATGAAAGGCTACGGCTTCCAGATCGAGATGAAATACACCGCCCGCAGGCTCGGGTTCAAGATAGCCGAAGTCCCCGTGATTTTCGTGAACCGCCAGCTCGGCACCTCCAAGATGTCCGGCGGAATCTTCGGCGAGGCCTTCTGGGGCGTGCTCGGACTCCGTTTCCGCAAAATCAGGCCCGCTCGATGAAGGAGATCTACATCAAGCACATAGCAGCACGCCTCGAGCTCAAGGCCTGGCAGGTGGAGAACTGCGTGGAGATGTTCGCCGACGGCGACACCATCCCCTTCATCAGCCGCTACCGCAAGGAGAAGACGGGCGGGATGGACGACGCCCAGGTGGCCGAGGTGCGCCATTGGGCCGACGTGTTCGACGAAATGGAGAAGCGCAAGGAGACTGTGCTGAAGACCATAGGCGAAGCCGGAGCCCTCACCGACGAGCTCCGCGCCAGAATCGAAGTCTGCGTGGACTCCACCGAACTCGAAGACCTCTCCCTGCCATGGCGGCCGAAACGCCGCACCAGGGCTACCGCGGCACGCGAAAAAGGCCTCGAACCGCTCGCCGATGCGCTGTGGGACGCCAGGACCGCCGACCCCGCAGCCGAAGCGGAGAAATTCACGGGCGAAAAGGTCGCCACTGCGGAAGACGCCCTCGCCGGCGCGCGCGACATCCTGGCGGAAAGATTCAGCGAAACCCCGGAAATACGCGAGGAGCTCCGCAGGGTGTTCCGCACCAGACGGATATGCTCATCGGTGACCAAGGCCGGCCGCGAAGACCCCGAGGCCGCGAAATACCGCAGCTACTTCAACTTCAGCATGCCGGTGGCCCGCATCCCCTCGCACAACCTGCTGGCGATGCTGCGCGCCGAGAACGAAGGGTACCTGAACCTCAGCATCGACGCCGACCCGCAGAGGTGCGCCGAAAGCATCTGGCGCTTCTGGTCCAGAGGGCGCCGCATTCCCTCGAAGGAGCTGGCGGAGCAGGTGAGGACTGCCGGCGAGGACGCCTACAAGCGCCTGCTCGAACCTTCGATCTCCGGAGAAGTCCTCCGCGAGGCAAAGCAGAAGGCCGACATCGAGAGCATACGCGTGTTCGGCGAGAACCTGCGCCAGCTGCTGCTCAGCCCGCCTGTCGGACAGAAGCGCACGATGGCCATCGACCCCGGTTTCCGCAACGGCTGCAAGATAGCCTGCCTCGACGAGCAGGGGCGCCTGCTGTACCACACCATAATATATCCGCACCCGCCGCAGAACGACAAGATCAAGGCCATCATGAGCGTCCAGCGCATGATGGACGAGTACCGCATAGAAGCCGTGGCGATAGGCAACGGCACCGCATCCCGGGAGACGGTCGAATTCATGAAACGCATACGCCTGCCCGAAGGCTGCAAGGTCTGGACTGTCAGCGAAGACGGGGCGTCGATCTACAGCGCCTCGGAAATCGCGCGCCAGGAGTTCCCCGACGAGGACGTCACGGTGCGCGGGGCCGTCTCGATAGGACGCAGGCTCATGGACCCTCTGGCCGAGCTCGTCAAGATCGACCCAAAGAACCTTGGAATCGGGCAGTACCAGCACGACGTCGACCAGACCCTGCTCCGGGAGCAGCTCGACAACACCGTGGAGAGCTGCGTGAACTCGGTCGGGGTGAACCTCAACACCGCATCGCCCTGGCTGCTCGCCTACGTGGCCGGAATAGGGCCGTCGCTCGCCGCCAACATCGTGGCCACGAGGGAGAAGAAGGGGGGCTTCAGCAGCCGCGCCGAACTGCTCGAGGTGCCGCGCCTGGGGGCCAAGGCCTTCCAGCAGTGCGCCGGTTTCCTGCGCATACGCGGAGCGGAAAACCCGCTCGACAATTCGGCGGTGCACCCCGAGTCCTACGGCATAGTGGACAGGATGGCGGAGTCGCTGGGAGTGAGCACCCGGGAACTGGTCGGCAATGCAGAACTCTGTTCGAAAATACACGCCGGGGACTTCGTGACGGCGGAAGCCGGACTCCCCACGGTCAACGACATACTGAAGGAGCTCGCCAAGCCGGGACTTGACCCGAGGGAGCAGGCGGCCGAGTTCTCCTTCGCCGACGACATCCGCACTCTCGAGGACCTGAAAGAAGGCATGGAACTGCCCGGAATCGTGACGAACATCACGAATTTCGGAGCTTTCGTGGACATCGGCCTGCATGAGAACGGGCTGATTCACGTCTCAAAGCTCGGACCGCGCGGCACCGACCCCTCGAAGGTGCTCAAGCTGCACCAGCAGCTGACGGTGCGCGTGCTCGGAGTCGACCTCGACCGCAGGCGCATCGCGCTGGGCCTGTCGAAGAAATAGCCTATTTCAGCGGGCGCAGCTCCAGCTCCGTCTCGCAGTCGGCCGGAGCGAGATCGTTCCAGAAATTCCTTCCTACACGGTTCAGGATGAAGGCGTAGAGCCATGTCTCCCCGCGCAGTTCCCTGACAGCCTCCTTCAGTTCGGCTTCGTCGGCCGCGCTCATGACCTCGTCACCCCGGAGGTGGGCGGTGTAGGCCTTCGCGAGTATCGCGCAGCTGCGCTCCTTGACCGCGGGGCTCACTTTCTCGGGAATGATTCCGTCGACCACTCCCCTCATCGCCCCGTCGGCGTACTCCAGCATCTCCTGCTCGAAGCTGTTGCCGCTCGAGAAGCTGAGGCCTTCGCCCGTGAGCAGTTCGGTACGTATCTTCATGCTGTCGCCGTCGATCTCCACGAAACGCATCGGAGCCGGGTAGGACACGAGCGAACCTGTCTCCACGTCGGTGAGCCTGCCGCGGGTGGAGATGTCGTGGGAGTGGAAGTGCCCGGTGAACACGACATCGATTCCAAGGCGTCCGAGCAGGCTGCTCACCCGGCGCCAGTTGTCCACGAGGTAGTCGCCCATCACTATGGTCTGCCATTTCCAGTGGCGCACGGTGCCGTGATGCATCATCGCGATCATCCTCTGGCCGTCCTCGCGCGCCGCCCTGGCCTGCTCCTTGATGAAGCGAAGAGTCTCCCTCTTAAGGCGGCCGTCGGTTATGCATGTGTTCTCCTCGAAGCTGTTGTCCTCATAGCGGCAGGCGTCGAGGCAGAGAAGGCGCAGCCCCGGTGCGAGCTGGGCCACGTAACTCAGGGAATGGGGGTCGCGCGCGATGGCGTCGCCGTAGCCGTAGTCGGCATATATCTGGGCGAACTCCTCCGCTGAAGGCGAAGGCACGCGGGCGGTGCGGTCGCCGTCGAATTCCACCGCATGGGGGTTGTTCACGTCGTGGTTGCCGGGAACCACGAAGACGCGTATGCCGGCACGGCGCACTTCCGCCAGGCAGCTGTCGCGGAGGTAGAGGTGGGAGACGGTCTCCCCGTCCTTGGTCAGGTCGCCGCTGATGAGGAGTACGTCGGGCGCCTCCTCGACTATGCGTGCGAACGCCTCGCGGACGAGCCAGGGGCCTTCGCGCAGCAGTTTCCTGTCGCTTGCGATATAGTCGTCGAGAGCCTTGCCGTCCTGCTTGAGCAGGGAGGGGGCCATCATGTGTACGTCGGAGATCACCGCCATTTTCAGGGACCCGGCGGCCGCTGAAGCGGAGATTCCCGCCAGCAGCATGAGGGATAACAAGATTCGTCTGGACATTTTCACGATAATTTTGGCGCAAAAATACAACTAAACTTCCATTCGGAACCGGTCGCGGCGTTTAAATTTTTGTAAATTTGCAGCCACATACAGGTGGAGCGGTCTGCCGCCCGAAAGGGAGGAAAGTCCGGACAGGACAGGGCAACCCGCTGCGGAAAGCGCAGATAGGGGTAACCTTATGCAGGGCGTAACAGAAAACAACAGCCGCAAGGCAATGGTGAAAACGCGAGGCAAGAGCTCACGACGTACTGCAGCGATGCAGTACGGGTACGCCACCGGGTCCTGCAAGACCAAATATACTGACAGATGAGGACTGCCCGTCCGATGTCAGGGGGTAGGTTGCGAAGATAAATGGCAGAGTTGAACAGAAACCGGCTTACGGCTCCACCTTTATTATTTCTCCTGTCAGGTCGTAGTCACCGGCCTCGCATATCCTCACGTCGATGAAATCCCCGGGACGCACAAGTCCTGAAGCGTCACGCACGAGAATCTCCCCGTCCACCTCGGGGCTCTCGAACTCGCTGCGGCACACGAGGTTTCCGTCCATCACGTCGTCGACCAGCACGCGCACGACGCTTCCCACGCGCGACGCGTTGTATTCCAGCGAAATGTCGCGCTGCAGCTCCATCAGGGCGTCGAGACGCTGCTGCTTCACCTCGGGCGGCACCTCGTCCTTGTAATGCCTGGCTCCGTAGGTCCCCTCCTCCTCGGAATACTTGAACGCCCCGAGACGCTCGAAGCGAGCTTCGCGCACGAAATCCAGGAGTTCGGCGAACTCCTTCTCGCCTTCGCCGGGATGGCCGACTATCATCGTGGTGCGCAGCACCACTCCGGGAATCTCCCGCCGCATCCGCGCGATCAGGCTGCGGGTCCACGCCCCGTCCACATTGCGGTGCATCATCGAAAGCACCTTGTCGGAAATGTGCTGGAGAGGGATGTCGAGATAGCGGCAGACCTTGGGGTTGCCGGCCATCTCGGCAATCACGTCCTCCGGGAAGTCGTCGGGATACGAATAATGGATGCGCAGGCGCTCAACCCCGTCGATGGTCGAGAGTTCGTGCAGCAGCGGGGCGAGCATGCGTCTGCGATAGAGGTCCAACCCGTAATATGTGGTGTCCTGGGCTATCAGGATCAGCTCCCTGGCACCGGCGGCGACAAGCTGCTCCGCCTCCTTCATGACATCCTCCATCGGCACCGAACGGTGGGCGCCGCGGATATAGGGAATCGCGCAGTAGGAGCAGCGGCGGTCGCAGCCTTCCGAAACCTTCAGGTAGGCATAGCTCCGGCAGCCCGTTGGATAGCGGGTCACCATGGGGCCGGGCCGGACTCCGAGATAGCGCAACACCTCGCCGAGGTCTCTCGCCCCGAACCACGCGTCGACTTCGGGGATTTCGGCCGGCAGTTCCGCGGAATAGCGCTGGGAGAGGCAGCCGAAGACCGCCACGCGGCCGGCTTCGCCACTCTTCTTCAGCTCCACGGCCTCAAGTATGGCCTGGACCGACTCCTCCTTGGCGTCTCCGATGAAGCCGCAGGTGTTGAGCAGAAGGTCGTCGGCAGGCTCCCCGTCGCCGACGATCTCGAAACTGTCGGACGGGAGTTGGGCGAGCAGGTGCTCGGTGTCGACTGTGTTCTTGGAGCAGCCGAGGGTGACCACCCTAAGCCTGCGCCTCATCGTCTGCCTTTTCTTCCTCTTCCTTCACGAAGTCCAGCGACGCGTACTTCACTATCTGTGAGTACCAGTCCAGGATCTTGCGCATGTGCGAAACATAGAAGCGGTCCGCGTCGTAGTCGGGGACGGCCTTCTCGAAAAGAGCAACGACCTCCTTCTCGGGAGCCCTGCTCGAGGGGGCGTCGGCCCCGTCGAGAGCCTTGTTCACCGCAAGGAACACGTCGGCGAGCTTCATCTCGCCCTCGGAAGTGTAGATTGAGATGTCGGCGAGAGTGGAGATGCGGCTCGTGGCTCCGAGCACCGTCCTCCTCCTGTCGGAAAGACTCTCGGCTATCACTCCGTTGCGGGCCTGCGCAACATATTCGAAAAGGCCGTGCTGTCCGGAGACGGCAAGTATCTTGGTCAAATCAGTCTGCATAATATATCATCTGTTTTTAAATGTAGTTCTTCAATCGTCGAGTCGTTTTCCAGCACCCAGTCGGCTCCCGACAGGTCGAATGTCTGGAGCGAATCCCTCTGCGCGGCCTTGGAATTGCGCCCGCGGCGCAGCCCGTAGTCCGCGGTCACCAGCAGCACCCCGTCGTAGAGCCCGTCGAACTCCCTCTTGTCCGCAGCGATGGCGGATTCGATGAAGGCGAGCCGGGAGTCCAGTCCGGATTTCCACGCGCGTATGTCGTCGGCGACCAGCGGAAACACTATGCGCTCCAAAGTCTCCCTGCGCCCGCTGTCGCTGAAGATTATCCCTATCTCGCTCCAGTCTATGCCGAGCGCCGTCGCGATGCGGCTCTTCAGTCCGGGAACGGACTCATAGAGCCCCTTGGTCCGAGAGTCGCAGTCGTAGACGGGGTAGCCTTTCGAGGCCAGGTACCTGCACACCTCGGATTTGCCGCTGCCTATGGGTCCGGTCACCAGAAAGGTCTTCATCTTCAGTCGGAGTTTCTGACCACGCAGTCGAACACTTCGGGCTCAAGCTCGTAGCTGAGCACGGTGGAGGGTATTCCGCTGCTTCTGGCCACACAGCGCCCGGTAATCGAATTGGCGAAGTCCCTGTAGTCGATGTAGAAATCCGAAGCGGCGGCGGGGTCGGTGGTCGTGGGGAACACGCACTTGAACACCACTGTCGCCGTGGACGGCAGCACCGAGAACTCCACGTTGGAGGGCACGTTGCGCACGCCTATCTCCACCTCGGCCCTGACCTCTACATATCGGGTCACCTCCATCGAGTAGATGACCTCGTCGGCCGACAGACGCACGCCCGAGGGCACTTCGAGCCTGACCTTGCCGTGGACGCTGGACCGTATGTTCTTGAGGTCCACCGGACGGGTGAGCACGTAGTTGATGTTCTCCAGCCTCGAGGTCTCTCCGTAGACTATCACCGAATCCGGCTGCATCTGCATCCCCTCCTCCGACATGTACTGTGGAGCGAAACTTATGGAAAGCACCCTGCGGACGGGCACCTTCTTGTGCGAGACCTCGGGGAAGACGAACTTCGGCGAATCGGAGACGAACGACTCTATCGAGACTCCGTCGCCGAAGATGGCAGCCGAATACTTGTAGAGCTCGCCGGCGTTCACGGAGAAGAGGTCTCCTCCCTCGTAGCGGAGGTCCGCCGCGTCGAACACCACGGTGGCGGGCCGCTTGTTACGTTTTCCGAGCGAGGCCTGGCGGAAGCCGGAGGTCCGCACCTGCGCGGTTATGGTCGCGTCGGTGGTGGAGCGGCGGGCGCGTCCGTCGATGTTGCTTTCCGCCACGACGGGGACGCTCACAATATTCACATAGCTCTGTGAAAGATTGTGAATGAACCAGATGCCTGCCGAAATAAGCAGACACAGAAGCAACTGCGCCCACTTCTTCACTCCGGAACCCCCTCGACCCTATTTCTCCGACTTCTCGGATTTCTCAGCCTTTTCAGCCTTCTCGGACTTGCCGTTGTCCGCGGGAGCGGAGGCGGCGCCGTCGAGAGAAACTGAGTTCTTGTCGACGCGGAGCTTGACCTCGCCGTCGACCTTGATCAGCACGGTACGGTCGTCGACGTCGCAGATGACGCCGTAGATACCCCCGGCGGTCACCACGTGGTCGCCTTTCTTGAGAGCCTTGCGCATCTCCTCGAGGGCCTTCTGCTGCTTGCGCTGGGGACGGATCATGAAGAGCCACATCACAAGGAAGAGAAGGATGAGCATTATCCACATGCTGGCGGCTCCTCCGGCAGCCTGTCCTGATGCGGCTGCGGTCTGTAAAATCATTGTAAGCATTCTATTCGTGTTTATTGATCAGTTTGTCCAATAGTCCGTTAACGAAACTGCTGCTCTCGGGCGTGCTGTAGCCCTTCGCGATCTCCACATATTCGTTGATGATGATCTTCGCGGAGGTCCCGGGATGCGCCTCGGATTCCGCCATGCCGCACACGATGAGAGCCAGGTCGGTGGTGCATATCCTGTCGCGGTTCCACTTCGGCGTGAGTTCGGCTATGCGGTCGAAATAGGCGGCGAAGTTGGTGTAGGCCGCGCGCAGTATCTTGTAGACGAAGAGTTTGTCGCTGTCGAGCCCCCTGCCGTCGGCGGCGTCGCTGCGGTAGAGCGGAGGAAGACTCCAGCGTTCTCCGGCGGCGAGCGACGCCATGGTCTTGCGGCACCAGCTCGCGGCGTAGCCCAGGTCGTCGTTCCAGTAGATCGACATGTCCTCGAGTATGTCCTCCAGTTCGGGGTCGTCCTCCAGCTCGCGCTCGTAGATGCGGCTCCACAGACGCGCGTCGTCCTCGAGCCCCGACTCCTCCTTCTCCATATATTCCTTGAAGTATTTCCTGTCCCTTATGCGCTCGTAGAGGTGGCGCAGGAACACGTCGTACTGCTCCCATGAGAACTTTTTCTTCGAGATTATCTTGGTGAAGTCGGGGTCCTGGGTCAGGAGAGGGGTGATTCCGTTCTCCACGAAGCGCAGGTTGGGATTGAGCTCCTCCTCGGTGGGCCTGAACTTGGAGCGGGCCGCCTCGATGCGCGAGCGGGCTTCCGCGGTCAGCGGGCCGACCAAGGAGAGCAGGAACAGATACAGGTCCCTGGCCGCCTCGCAGGAGGTTTCCATCAGGGCTTCCACCTCCTTGAGCGTCATCCCTTGGTTTTCCGCGTAGCAGTAGACTGCCTTGAACAGCTTCATGCGGAGAATTCTGCGGTTGAGCATACTTTCAAACAAAATTGACGTGCAAAGATAGCAAGTAATCCATAAAAAGTCTTATTTTTGCGTAAATAATACACATAAGATTTATATGTACAAAGAAGATTACGACCGCTCCCGCTTCGACAGCAAGGACGGAGACGAAGTTTATTCCAAACCCGTCAGGGCTGGTAAACGTACATACTTTTTTGACGTAAAGACCACAAGAGGCAACAAGGACTACTACCTGACCATCACCGAGAGCAAGCGCCGCAACAATCCCGACGGCAGCTTCACCTACGACAAGCACAAGATCTTCCTCTACAAGGAGGACTTCGAGAAGTTCTCCGAAGGTCTTGCCGAAATCATAGAATACATCAAGAGCAACTGCTTCAACGGCGAAATCCCCCAGCACCGCACAGACGGCGACCCTGACATAGAATTCGAGGATCTCTGATGGGCGCCATACTGCTGAGGGACATAAGCGTAGATGATGTCAGGAAAGACATTCTGATTCAGGACGGACTGATCCGCAGGATAGAGCCTGCCGGGTCCGGTTCTTCCTGGGACCTTGCGGGCGACATCGAAATCATGGACTGCAGCGGCAAGGTCGCGGTCCCCGGATTCGTCAACATGCACACCCACTCCCCCATGTCCCTGATGCGCGGCATAGGCGAGGACATGATCTTCCAGGACTGGCTCGCCAGGATCTGGAAGGTCGAGGACAGGCTCGACAAGGAATATGTCTACTGGGCCACCAAGGTCGCCTGCCTCGAGATGATCCGCACCGGCACCACCACCTTCAACGACCAGTACTGGTTCTTCGACACCTCGGTGCAGGCCGCCCGCGAGATGGGAGTCCGCATAGCCACGGGCTACGACGTGATGGACAAAGGCAGCAGCATGGAGCGCGAGCGCCAGAAGGGGCAGTGCATGGCCAAGAGCGCGCAGTACCTCGGGGAGAAAGGCGGCAACGGGCTCATCTACAACCTGGCGTTCCACGCAATCTACTCGGTAAGCGAGGAGATGATGCTGTGGACGGCGGAGTTCGCCCGGGAGCACGACCTCAACCTGCACATCCACCTCTGCGAGACGCGCAAGGAAGTGGAGGACTGCAAGGCGGCCCACGGCGGACTGACCCCCGTGGAATACCTCGACAGGCTGGGCATACTCTCACCCCGGCTGCTCGCCGCTCACACCCTCTGGGTCACCCCGCACGACATCGAACTGCTCGCCGCACACGGAGTCAACTGCATCCACAACGTCAACTCCAACACCAAGCTGGCCTCCGGCTACCGCTTCCTCTACAACGAGATGCGCGACGCCGGCATCAACGTGTGCATAGGCACCGACGGATGCGCTTCGTCGAACAACCTCGACATGCTCGAAGCCATGAAGACCTCGGCGATATTCCAGAAGGCCTGGAGAGACGACCCCTCGGCGCTCCCTCTCGACGAGCTGCTCGCCATGGCCACCGTCAACGGGGCCCGCGCCCTGCGCTTCGACGGCGGCAGGATAGCCGAAGGCGCGGTGGCCGACATCAACATAGTCGACACCGACAACAGCTTCTTCCTATCCCCCGGACCTTTCCTCGCCAATCTGGTATATTCAGCCCATTCGGACTGCATCGACTCGGTGATATGCAACGGAAAGTTCCTGATGCGCCACAGGGAGATCCCCGACGAGAAAGAAATACTGACCGAAGCACGCAAGGTGCTTGCCAAAATATCATAAAACATTGAAACTATGGACCAAAGACTACAGACCATCAAGCAATGCGCCGATTTCCTGAAGGAAAAGACCGGGGGTCGCATGCCGCTCGCAGGCATAGTCCTCGGCAGCGGGCTGGGCAAGCTCGCCGAGAGAATCGAGGACCCGAGCATAATCCCCTACGGCGACATTCCCGGCTTTCCTGTGTCCACGGCGATAGGACATAAGGGGAACTTCATCATCGGCACCCTCGGCGGCAAGACCGTCATCGCCATGCAGGGACGCTTCCACTACTACGAAGGCTACAGCATGGACATGGTCACTCTCGGCATCCGGGTCATGAAGAGCCTCGGCATCGAATATCTCTTCGTCTCCAACGCCGCCGGAGCCTGCAACCAGGACTACAAGGTGGGCGACCTGATCATCATCCGCGACCACATCAACATGATGCCCAACCCCCTCGTCGGACCCAACCTCGAGGAATTCGGCCCGCGCTTCCCCGACATGACCTGCGCCTACGACCTCAAGCTCCAGTCGCTCGCCGAGCAGATCTGCGAGGAGCTCCAGATTCCTGTCAAGAAGGGTGTCTATTTCGGAAGTACAGGTCCTTCGTATGAGACTCCGGCTGAAGTCCGCTTCTTCCATACAGTGGGGGCTGACCTCGTGGGCATGTCCACGATTCCCGAGGTCATAGTCGCCAGACACTGCGGCATCAAGGTGTTCGGCATGTCGGTGGTCACCAACATGTCCAACTTCCTCAATCTCGAGAAGAACTTCAACGACGGCGACGACGTGGTCAAGCAGGCCGACACCGCCGCTGACCGCATGGCGGAGCTGTTCATCAGGATGATCGCAGCTCTCTGAGCACAACACCAAATGCCCGGAGGCAAGTACGCCCCCTGGCGAATCTAACCGCCCGCGACTAACGGTATCATACAATGCGCCGACCGGGGATGCTGTCCCCGTAGAGGCTAGCCGCCCGCGGCTGTGAGCGGGCGATGCTCCAAAGCCGGATTGCAAATCCGGCTTTGGAGCATCGATGGAGCGAAGCGGAACCTCTGCGGGGGCAGTATCCCCGGTCGCTCGCCTCCGAATAGACTACGTTACTTGACGCGGCTGAGCTCGAAGCCGATCTTCAGGCCGTCATACTGGTCGATGAGAGAAGTCAGGGCCCCGATCTTCGAATCGCCGACCGTGGAAGTGATCTTGGAGATGAAGTCCAGCAACTTGTCGGCATTGAAGAGCAGCTGCATGCTGTTCAGGCTCACGCTGACGTCGGTCTTGAGAGACACGCCCTTGAGCTTCTCGTTCTTGCCATAATCCAGTTCTATCGCGCCCTCCTCCTGGGAGAAAGTGTACTGGCCGGAGAAATTCATCTTGTTGAAAGTGGTCGTGAAGGTGCCAGTTCCGATGCGGCGTTCATCAGCACGTTGTCGCCTGTGAACTTGACCGCAGAACCGGAGAACTCCCAGTTGCCCTCTATATTCTTGGGGATCACGTCAAGCTGCTCCACTACAGAGCCTACCACATCCTTTCCCTTGTTGAGCAGGTCCTTGAAAGACTGTCCGTAAACCTGGACCCCGCCCACGAAGAGCAGAGCCACCATGATCATTACAGTTTTTTTTTCATGATTCTATTCAGATAAGAAATTTATGTATCCCTGTATGTCCAGATCGTAGGCTCTGGGCCCCTTGAGTATGTTGCCGTCGGAGTCCAGCACGAAATAGTTGGGCTGGGAGTTCACCTTGAAGCGGGTGAGGGCGATATAGGAATTGAGCCTGCCCACGTCCTTCAGAGGCTTGCCGTTGTCGTTGAGAATCTGCTCGGACTCGGGAATCTTCGTCTTGTCGTCGACATATAGGGCAAGAATCACGAAATCCTCACGGAGCATGCGCAGCACCTCCGGGTCGGACCAGACCCTAGCCTCCATCTCACGGCAGTTCACGCAGCCGTGTCCGGTGATGTCCACGAAGATTCGCTTCCCGCTGCGGCGTGCAGCCGCGACGGCGTCGTCGATATTGTCGTAGGCCTTCAGCCCGTGGGCTATGGTTATCATCCCGTCAGCGTCCTGCACCTCGGCGGGAACCGCGGCGGCCGCAGACTCGCGGCTTATCACGAAGTCCTGGGTCTCCATCGGAGGAAGGTAGCCCGAAAGCGCCTTGAGGGGTGCTCCGAACATTCCGGGAATCATATAGACCACGAAGGAGAACACCGCTATCGCGAGCGCGAGCCTACCGACCGACAGATGCTCCGTCGGCGAGTCATACTTGAAGCGCAGTTTGCCGAGAAGATAGAGGCCCAGCAGGGTGAACACAACTATCCATATCGCCAGATAGACCTCCCTGTCGAGAAGCCCCCAGTGATAGGTCTGGTCGGCCACGCTCAGGAACTTGAGTCCCAGCGCAATCTCTATGAATCCCAGCACCACCTTGACCGAATTCAGCCAGCCGCCGCTCTTGGGCAGCTTCTTGAGCAGCGAGGGGAACAGGGCGAAGATCGTGAAAGGCAGCGCGAAGGCCATGCTGAACGCGAGCATCGTGACCATCGGAGCCCAGAATTCGCCCTGGGTGCTCTTTATCAGCACGGTGCCGACTATGGGGCCGGTGCAGCTGAAGCTCACGAGCACCAGGGTCAGAGCCAGGAAGAACACTCCCCCGAGGCCCTTGCGCTCGCTCTTCCTGTCGGCGTCGTTGGTCCATTTCGACGGCAGAGTGATCTCGAACGCGCCGAAGAAGCTGGCCGCAAAGGCCATGAACACCAGGAAGAAGATTATATTGGGCAGCCAGTGTGTCGACAGCCAGTTGAATATGTCCGCCGTGACCCCGCTTCCGCCGACGAGCCAGGTGATGCCGATTATCGCGGAGATGGGCACCGTGTAGAGAAGCACTATGAACAGGCCGTACATCATGGCCTTGAAGCGACCGGCGGTCGCCGAACCGCTGCCCTTCAGGAAGAAGGAGATGGTCATCGGAACCATAGGGAACACGCAGGGGGTCAGCAGCATCGCAAAGCCCCAGAGTATGGCCTCGAGTATCAGACCCCAGAGCGAAGAGCCGGAGGATGCAGGCTCCGCTTCCGAAACCGTGGTCTCAGGGGCTGAGGCACCGGAATCAGGAGCCGGAAGGCTCAGGGAGCCGGGCAGCTGGAGCGCGGGCGAGGCCGGAGCCGGGGCTTCAGAGGCCTGGGCATGCTCCTTCCCGTCGAGATAGAGGTCGAACTCCCAGTCTTCGGGCATGTTGCACTGAGTGCCTATGCAGCTCATGAAGTCGATCGTGCCGCTGATATGGTCGATGCCGGGACCCGGCTCGCCCGTCAGCACCACGCGCGGACCGTCCTCCGTCTGCTCGACTTCTGAAGTCCAGCTCACGGTAGGCCCTGCCTGGAGGACCATGAAGAAAAGAAGAAGGTTCAACATTTATTTTGCTATAGCTACTGAACGTGTCTCTCTGATGACCGTGATCTTCACCTGTCCGGGATAGGTCATCTCGTCTTGTATCCTCTGGGCTATGTCGGTGGAGAGGCGCGAAGCCTGGTCGTCGCTCACCTCGTCGGCTCCGACTATCACTCGCAGCTCGCGTCCGGCCTGGATTGCGTAGGCCTTGGTCACGCCGGGATATGAGGCGGCAAGGTTCTCCATGCCCTCGAGTCTCTTGATGTAGGACTCGATCACCTCCCTTCTGGCGCCGGGACGGGCTCCTGAGATTGCGTCGGCCACAAGGACGAGAGGAGAATAGATTGAAGTCATCTCCATCTCCTCGTGGTGGGCGCCGATGGCGTTGCATATCTCGGGACGCTCCTTGTACTGCTCGGCCATTTTTGCGCCGAGGATGGCGTGGGGATATTCAGGGTCGCTCTCGCACACCTTGCCTATGTCGTGGAGAAGTCCGGCACGCCTGGCTATCTTGGGATTGAGTCCGAGTTCGGAAGCCATGGTGGCGCAGATGTTGGCCACCTCGCGGGAATGCTGGAGCAGGTTCTGTCCGTAGGATGAACGGTACTTCATGCGGCCGATGAGCTTCACCAGCTCAATGTCGAGGCCATGGATGCCCAGGTCGATGCAGGTGCGCTTTCCGGTCTCGAGTATCTCGTCGTCGAGCTGCTTGCTGACCTTGGCGACCACCTCCTCGATGCGGGCGGGATGGATGCGCCCGTCGATGACGAGCTGGTGCAGCGAGAGCCTGGCCACCTCCCTGCGGACGGGGTCGAAGGCAGAGAGCAGGATGGCGTCGGGGGTGTCGTCCACGACTATCTCGACTCCGGTGGCCGCCTCGAGGGCCCTGATGTTCCTTCCCTCGCGTCCGATGATGCGTCCCTTGACCTCGTCGTTCTCGATGGGGAAGGTGGTCACGGCATTCTCGATGGCCGTTTCGGTGGCGGTGCGCTGTATGGTGTTGATGACGATGCGCTTGGCCTCGCGTGCGGCGTTCAGCCTGGCTTCGTCCATGGTGTCGTTGATGTAGGCCTGGGCTTCGGAGCGGGCCTCGGCCTTGAGATTGTCGACCAGCATCTTCTTGGCCTCCTCTGAGGTCATGCCGGCTATGCTCTCCAGCTCCTTGTTGACCTGCTGCGTGAGCTTGTTGCACTCCTCCATCTTGGCGTCGAGCTTCTGCCTCTGGGCGTTGAGCTGGCCCTTCTGGGACTCGAGGTCGCGCTGGCGGCGGTTGAGCTCTCCGGCCTGCTGGCTGAGCTGACCCTCGCGGGACTTGATGCTGTTCTCCCTGTCCTTGAGCTCGGAGTTCTTGTTGCTGACGAACTTCTCGTGTTCGCTCTTGAGCTGCATGAACTTCTCCTTTGCCTGGAAAATCTTCTGCTGCTTGATATTCTCGGCCTCAGCGTTCGCCTTCTCGATGATGGCGTCGGCGTGTCCCTTGGCTACCAGACGGACTACCGCTATATAAATCGCAATTCCGATGGCCGCACCGGCAATTGCAGCTAGCACATAATACAGAAACATTGATATATCAATTTACATAAACGTCAAAAAAACAGTATCTGCAAAGCGCAGATACTGTAGTAAAAAAGCCGTCAGCCGAACTTTCAGAAAGCCTCTGAATAAGATTTGGGCTCCGTCCTGTATCGGGCTTCCCGTCGATGCGGGCCTGCCTTCCTCAGCGCGAGTGGACCCGGTTCCGAAGAACTTGTTGTTTTCAGAAGATGGGCCTGACGGCTACTTTTCTTCTCCGTCCAGATATGCGGCGAGATCCTGCTTCAACGAATCCGCTTCGTCCACAAGACTCTGCAGCTTTCCCTGCGAAAGCAACTTTCCGGCAGCCTCCCTGATCGCGACAAAGACCAGCTTGTCCTCGAAGGGGGTGGTCGGGAACTGCTCGTTGAATTTCTCCAACATCCTGTTCACGTCACCGGCAGCAAGACGCATCAGACGCTCCATCTCGGGGCTTTCGGCCTCCAGAGGATATTCCCTTCCGGAAATCACAAGGTTAATGCGCTGCTCCGCCATCAGCTCTCCAACAGTTTTATGCATTCGTCAATCTCCTTTATCAGCTTGTCGATGCCCGCTTCCGCCTGGCTTCTGTCGGAGCCGGACGAGAATGTGCTTCTCAAGCGGAGATTGTCAATCTGTAGGTTCAAATCAGTTATCTGCTCCTTGCATTTCTTCACCTCATCCCTGTATTTCCGAACCTGGGCGTCCCTCTCCTCAAGAAGTCCGGCAAGAGAATCCGCACGCTGTTTCTCCTTCTCGTACAGTGCCACGAGCCTTGCAATGTCCGCCTTCAGTTCATCAAACATAAGTCAAAGGTGCTGAAATACTATGCAAATATACGAAGAAGCCGAGAGCAATGCAAAAAAAAGAGGCCTGCCGTCTGCCGGCAGGCCTCGATATCTGAAAATTCAGGAGATTACTTCTTCTTGATGACAACGGTACGTGAAAGAACGTCGTTGTTGAAGAACATGGGATCAACTCCGCCGTAAGCCTTCATCTCGAGCTGTGAAGGATCAACTCCGAACTCTACGAGGGCATCGTAAACGGCCTGGGCACGCTTCTCGGCGAGGTTCTGGTTGCGTGAAACGCTTCCGGTCTTCTTGTCGGCATATCCGCCAACCTCGTATACGCAGTCGTCAGCGCCGGCGTTGATAGCCTCGGCATAGAGCTGGATGCGGGCCTTGTTCTTGGCGTCGATGTTAGCCTTGCCGATCTCGAAGAAGATAGCGGTTGAAGCAGGCACTACAGTCTCGACAACCTTCTCCACCTCCTTGACAACGGGCTTCTCGACGATCTTCTCGACGATCTTGGGGTTCTTCTCTACAGCCTCGTCAGCGAGAGCCTGGGCAGCCTCCTTGGAGATGTATCCGGCGGCAACTGCGGCCATAGCGGCACGGGCAACCTTTCCGTTGGCGCCTCCGATGGTCCACACACCGTTGAGAGCGATGCGGGTGGTTCCCTCAGCCTTGCGGTAAGGGTCGGCGTCACCGAAGATTGAAGGGGTCACTCCGAAACGTCCTTCGAGTCCGAGAGCGAAGGAGTTGGTGAGGTTGTAGGCGACACCGAGACCGACGGTAGCTCCGGCGCGAACCTTGAACTTGTCGCTCTCCTCTACGAGGATCACGTTTGCATTCTGTACGCCGGAGAAACGGCTTCCCTCAGAAGAGAAGTTGACGGTAGGACCGGCGAAGAGATATACGTTGAGCTTTGCGAGATCCTTGGCGAAAGCGTTGGTGATGCTGAACATCGCATCGAAGTTCAGTTCTCCGAACAGCTTGTTCTTGAACCCGCGGGCGCCGATGCCGGCGTCAGTAGCGTTGCCTTCGTTGGCGTCGAGGGTCTGGAAGGGACCTCCGATCACGGCACGCACGCCCCATACGGGAGTGATGTACTTGCCGACCTCGAGGTTCACATACACTGAAGGTGAGTTGAAACCGGGAGTCATCGGGGAGATGATACCTACTCCGCCACCGACAAAGATGTCGTTGCATTTGTCAGCAGACTGAGCATTTGCAGCTACCATTCCGGCTGCAAGTGCCGCTGACAGTGCGAAAAACTTGATGAGTTTCATATCGTTCGTTCTTTTATTTCGTTAAACTCCTGGATCCTGATTATTCTGCGATGACGATTCCGCCGCCGGCGTTGTTGCCAGCTCCGTGGCCGTGGGTGTCATCGTGGCCGTGGCCGGGCTGATAGTGGCCGTGGCCGTGAGACTCGGGATCAGCCATCTCGTAATAGTCAAGCTGAGTCCTTGAGGGGGTGCTTACGGTGAAGGTTCCGACCTCAACGTCATCTGCCTTTACTGAGTAGGTCTCGACTAAGTAGTCAACAGTCTGCTTTACAGTGTAGATGCACCATGCTGACACTTTGAAATTCTCTGTCTCGGAAGTTTCTTTGATTCCGGTATTGTAACCGGCTACATAGCCGTCAACGACCTGCTTGAATGCAGGGTCAATAACGTCACTACCGAGTACCTCAGAACCTGAATAAGTATTGTAGGTAACCTCGAAATCAATCCAGAACTTGGTATCGTTACGACGCCAGTACTCATACTCGATTCCATCGTGAGTGTATGAGTGCTCATACTCGGCACCTGTCACATATCCGGTCTTGGTCTCCTTGGCCTCAGACACCTTAACTAAGGTGATTTCGTAGTCGCTTACGGGCTTTCCGATGACAAGCACGACATTATAGTTGGCAACTCCGCCTCCGAGAACCCTGTTGATCTTGACTTCCTTGGTGGCTGCCTCAGCGTACTTGGGGCAGGTAGCGGTGACGGTCACGGTCGTCTCGTCGATGGCAGGATTGCCGGTAAGGGTGATCACGTTGCCTTCAACCTTGGCGGCTCCGTCGGAGCAGGAAATGATAACGCCCTCAGCGGCCGCACCAGTCTGAACATCCGTAACGGTCACATCGATCGTCACGGTTGCAGGGTCAACGGAGAAAGCCGTCTCGAGTTCCTCCGGCTGGCAAGCCACGAAAGCGCCGGCCAGCGCGAACAGTGAAAATAATTTTTTCATTTTATTAAACAATTGATTAAACTTATTTCTTCCCAACTCTAATGCAGAGGGGCGGCAGACGCCCGCCTGACACTATTCTTCTTTACAAATTTCTACAAAGATACTATAATTTTCACCAATATCCAAGACTTATTGACTTCATTTCAGTTTTGAGTCAATAAAATAAGGATTGTAGTAGTTCTTGCTGAGTATGTTGTCGGAAGCCTCGGTCCGGTACTCGTTGTAGTAGTAGCGCTCGTTGTTGGCGTTGTAGGCCATGCCCATCTGGCCCGAGGTGGTCAATTTGGGCCACCAGCCGTGGCGCTTCTGCCGGAACAGCGGCAGGGCCACCTGGAAGCGGAAGCCCACGTTGAGCGGGGCGCCAAGCGACTTCTCGGCATAAAGTCCCACCGAAGCCCGCCTGAAATGGCGTATCATCTCGTATTTCACGCCGTAGTCGCCCACGAGGAAGCGCTGGGCCCTCAGGGAGAACTGGGTGTTCTGCTCAGGCCAGTAGTAGTTCACGGCCAGGTTCCAGCGGAAGAACAGACGCGGGTCGTAGTGGAAGATGAAGCCCTCCCAGTAAGAATTTCCGAGCAGGCCCAGCTGGGTGTCCAGCCAGAAGCGCTCGTTGGGGAAGTAGTAGGCCATCTCCAGGGCGAGGCCGTAGGTGCTGTTCGAGAAGACGCCGGCGGTCAGCTTGCCGAGCACGTTGAGATTCCACGGGTCGCGGAAACGCTGCGAAAGGGTGAAGAAGCCGGGATGCACCTTGTCCTCGAGGGACCCGTAGCCGTCGTTGTAGACGGGTATCTGCAGCTGATAGGTGAATTTCATTCCGGGCCAGAGCGAAACCTCCAGCGCGGGCGAAAGCTGCCAGAGCGACTGGTAGACCTGCGTGATTATCAGATTCATCAGCGAGACCTGCGGATAGACCACTATGTTGACCTTTCCGAAGTTGCTGTTGAGCTTCTCCTGCCTGCGGAGCAGGTCCCAGCTCTCGTCGAGACGCTTGGTGGACCTCCACTGCCCGTTGCGGGGGTTGTAGGTCATCGTGAGCTCCGGCACGTCGTAGCTGGTGGCCACTATCTTGACCAGGCGCATGTCGGTGCTGTCGCGCTCCACCATCTCGCGCACTGCGGCCAGCCCCTCGAAGGGCAGTTTGTAGTAGTCGGTCTCCAGCGAGAACGCGCGGAATTCGTCGGTCTCCGCGGCGCGCACATTGAGGAAACCTGCCTCAGCGAACTGCGCGGCGGTGCTGTCGACGGGCGTACCCTGCCCCGCATGGGCCGTCAGCTGGGCCGCGAAGGCCAGCGCGAGGACAATATGCAGTCGTCTTGTGTTCATAGGCCGAAATCTATTTCTGTGAGAACCTCGGAGGTCTCGAGTTTCATGTTCTTGTCGTAGGTGTCGTGCCGCACCATGCCTATCCCCCTGGCGTACCAGGTGAGGGCTGTCGTCTCGCGGTTCCGTCCGGGGCCGCTCTCCACCTTGTGCTCGGAGACGACTATGCAGTCGAACTCCCCAGCAGGAGTATTTATTCTCTCGCGCCGCAGGACGCTGCGCGAACTGACCGTGACGTCGTAGTCGGCGAACGCCGCACCCACCGTGCACGCCGCGTCGGGAAGCACGTCGCCGGGCTCCATGCCCGAGGGCAGAAGCGTGAGGCAGGGTTCGGCCGACACGGCCCCGTCGGGCAGCAGGTTCCTGAACACCGAGGCGAGCGAGGCGGACACGTCCACCAGCACGTCGCCGTCGGCCTCGACCACAGCTGAGAGCGCCACCGGGCCGCCGTACATCCTGCCTCCTCCAGGCCGCCGGAACTCCGACTGGTAGTCTATCTCGAGGCTGCCGTCGTCCATCCGCTCCACATCCCTTATGGTCATCTCGTGCCTCCACTTGAGCCGGCCCGAACCGGCGTAGCTGCGCTCATACTTCAGCACCGTCCCCTCGGTGTCGCAGAAATAGGGGGAGACGGAAGGCTGGGGCGCGGCGAGCAGCGCGGCGGCGATATAGAGGGCATGCAGCATGGCGTCAGAATATCTTGTAGATCAGGCGGAGCGAGACCTGCGGATACAGCACCAGCTCGTCGAGCAGGGAGATGTCGTCGAGCAGCACCTCGGCCGAAGGGTCGTAGGCGACTTCGTTGGAGGAGCTGAGCACCGGGGCGCCGTGATACCACACTCCGACGTCGAACTGAAAACCGAAGTGGCCCTTCGGCACGCTGCGGCCGAAACCGAGGCCGAGGTAGGGCCTCACCCTGCGGACGAGGATCTCGGCGTCGAAGCTGCCGGTGCCATCCTGCTCCGCAATCTCGAAGCTGCGGTCGCCCAGGCTGTACCTGATGTCACCGATCGAATATTCCGAATACCCCTCGACCCCGCCGTAGGCGGCGTTCAGCCTGTCAACCTCGTCGCGGAGAGCCGTGTAGCTGTCCCAGGCCGCCCGGTCGGCGCTCAGGGTCGCGGAGAGGAAGTTGTCCCCCATGCCGAAATACGCTCCGGCGGTGATATGGAAGGAGCTCTTCCTGAAAGGATAGTATTCCAGCATCAGCTTGGCGGTGCTGAGGTTCAGCACGGGGCGCAGGCTGAGCTCCATGTCCGGCATTCTCGTGTCGATATGCTCCGGGAGGCCCAGCTGCTGAAGCTGCGCGTTGATGTTGTCGACGGTGGCGTTGACCTGGTCCATCGGCATGGTGGTGGAGAAGCCGTAGGACAGGGATGGAGCGTTGAATCCCAGTTTGAAGACCATGTGGTCGGTGACCAGGGGCATCGCCAGCTCGACTCCCACCCCGGTGGTGCCCAGCTCCACCCCGAATGACAGGCTGTTGAAGGCCTGCTGGGCTCCGGCTGTCGTCCCGGCAAGCGCGAGCGCCGCAAGAGCAGCCGTAATTTTCCTTCTATTATATAAGGTATACACTATCGTTATTTAAGTCTCAGCTTGTATCTAAGTCCGAAATTTATCCATTTCATATTCTGCAGTTCGAACATGGCTTCGAACCTGTTTTCCCATATCGACGCCACGAAGCCTATGTTGAAGGTGCGGGAGTCATATTCCGCGATGAGGTTCAGGTCGTCGAGCAGCCATCGGTCGCAGAGCCACCTGGGCTTCCATTCCAGTCCGACCGCGGGTCCGTTCAGCGGATAGTCCGACCTCCGGTTGTACTGCCATCCGGCATGCGCGCCGACCTCGCCCCAGGGAGTCGCGAAATGCTTGCTGGCGACCAGGTACAGGCGGTTGAAATAGCCGTTGACCGAGCCCTCGACATTCATGTCGACATAGCCGCCAGACGACGAGCCCGTGGTCGGGTCGCTGAGTCCGGCTACCACGGCCGGCATCCACTTCCAGCCGAACTCCCCTTCCTTGAATATCTGCACGCGTCCGTAGAAATGCCTGTCCTGATTGAACATTATCTTGTCTCTGTCGGAGGGGTTGGGCTTGCGCTTGCCGTCGAAGATCGTGCAGACGTAGCCCACCTCGAGGCGGCTCCAGAAAGTCATGCTGAAACCGTAGGCGAAGGTGTCATAGCCCCAGCCGGAAGTCGGAAGCGCGTGCTTGTTGAGATAATTGTTCGTGATCATGAACGTTCCGCTCTCCTGCATCTCGGCGGTCGGCATCTGCAGCAGGCCGGTGGTGCTGTCGGTGAACTGGGCGCGACAGACCGCCCCGCCGAGAATCAGGGCGGACAACAGTAGACAGAAACGCTTCATTCCCTGCCTCACGGAAGAAATCAATAGTTCCTGGCGGCGAGACGGAAGTAGCTCTTGGGATGAGCGCACACGGGGCAGATCTCAGGAGCCGAGGGGCCTACGACGATATGGCCGCAGTTGCCGCACTCCCAGATCGCGTCGCCCTCGCGGGTGAACACGAGCTTGCCCTCGATGTTCTCGAGCAGCTTCTTGTAGCGGGCCTCATGCTCCTTCTCGATGTCGGCTACCATGTCGAACAGCGCCGCTATCTCGGGGAAACCCTCCTCGCGGGCCTCCTCGGCGAACTTGGGGTACATCTCGGTCCACTCGTAATGCTCGCCTGCAGCCGCGTCCCTGAGGTTCTCCTCGGTCTCGGGCACCGCTCCGCCGTGGAGCAGCTTGAACCATATCTTGGCGTGCTCCTTCTCGTTGTTGGCGGTGGCCTCGAAGAGCTCGCCTATCTGGACGTAGCCGTCTTTCTTCGCCTTTGAGGCGTAGTATGTGTACTTGTTGCGCGCCTCGCTCTCACCGGCGTATGCGGCGGCGAGATTGGCCTCGGTCTTTGTTCCTTTAAGAGATTTCATAAGCGTGAATTTTTAAGAATTACAAATATAGCACTTAATTTCATATATTTGCACCGCCTCCGGCAAAACACTTTATCTTATGGCTGACAATTATTTGGAAAAGAAGTTCGAGGACCTGCGCAGCGGCAGGCCGGTGATCAGGAAGGCCGGCAGGTCGCTGGACTCGCTGCTCGGCGACGCCGGCTCGCCGCCGGCTGGAGAAGATGCCAAGTACAGGGTCGACAGGGCCCAGACCGGAGCCGCGGTAGCCTCCGCCCGCCGCCTGGGTTTCGAGTTCTCGTCGGAAATGCCGGACGGCGACCCCGCCAGGCTGGAAGTCACCTGCCGCAGCGCCTATGAGCTCGGGGCGGTGTGCACCGCCATACGGCTGAAACTCGCGGAACTGCATCTGCACGCCGAAGTGGACCTCTCCTCTTCCGGCGACGCCGCCTCGCTGAGAATCTTCAGGCCCGCGAAGTGATCAGACCCTGCCGGGATAGGCTTCCAGCGCCTTTGAGAGTATGAGCATGGAGCGCTCCAGGTCCTCACGGCAGAGCACGTAGGCCATCCTGACCTCCTGCCGGCCCTCACCCTCGTCGGTATAGAAGCCCGAACCGGGCGCCATCATCACGGTCTCCCCCTCCCAGTTGAAATCCCTGAGGCACCAGAGGCAGAACTTCTCGGCGTCGTCGACGGGGAGTTTCACCATGGCGTAGAATGCGCCCATGGGCATGGGGGCGAGCACTCCGGGTATCTTGTTGAGCGCGGATATCATGTAGTTGCGCCGGTCGAGGTATTCGTCGTAGACCGCCTTCATATAGTCTCCGGACACGTCCATCGAAGCCTCGGCGACAATCTGGCCGAGCAGCGGCGGGGAAAGCCTGGCCTGGCAGAACTTCATCACGGCCTCGTGGACCTTCCTGTTCTTGGTGCAGAGGCAGCCTATGCGCACTCCGCATTCGGAATAGCGCTTGGACACCGAGTCGAAGAGCACCACGTTGTTCTCTATGCCCTCGAGGTGCATGGCCGACACGTATGGGCCTCCGGAATAGATGAACTCCCTGTAGACCTCGTCGCTGAACAGGAAAAGGTCGTGCCTGCGGACCAAGTCGCGGAACTGCTCCATCTCCTCGCGGGTGTAGAGGTAGCCCGTGGGGTTGTTGGGGTTGCAGATCAGTATGGCCTTGGTTCTCGGCGTGATCTGCTTCTCGAACTCCTCGACCGACGGCAGGCGGAAGCCGTCCTCGATATGCGTCTTGACGCTGCGTATCACCGCGCCCACCGAAATCGCGAACGCCATGTAGTTGGCGTAGAACGGATCAGTGACTATGACCTCGTCGCCGGGGCTCAGGCAGGCGAGGAAGGCGAAGAGCACGGCCTCGGAACCGCCGGCGGTGATGATTATGTCGTCAGGCGACAGGTATATGCCGTAGCCGGCGTAGTATCCGACCATCTTGGTGCGCAGCGAGAGGCAGCCGTCGGAAGGGCTGTACTCGAGTATCTCCCTGTCCACATGCTTCAGCGCGTCGAGCCCGCAGCGCGGGGTCCTGATGTCGGGCTGGCCTATGTTGAGATGGTAGACCTTGATTCCGTTGCGCTTCGCCTCGTCGGCGTAGGGCGCCAGCTTGCGTATGGGGGAAAACGGCATGTCCGCCGCTCTTTGAGATATTTCCATGGCCTTCTGATTCTTCTTGGACGGTGTAAATATAGCAATTCCGCGGGATTTTCTCCCGCGGAATCTCAGAATATGCGGCCATTGGGCCTACTGCATCGAGGCAGCCATCAGGGCCTCGAAATCCGCGCGGCTCATCGAGCCGTCGATGTAGATGAAGGTGCACTCCTCTGGTTCGCTCGCCAGGAGCAGGAAACCGTTGATGAAGTCGCCGTCCTTCTTGTCGGCCGAGGTGTACATCCTCACGAGCTCGCCTTCGTCGCTGGCTTCCATCAGCAGCTCGAATTTCTCCTTCTCGGCGAACTTGAGCACGTCGGAGGTGAGGGACTCGTTGACCTTGGAATTGCTGCTGTCGAGAATGTACATTCCGTTCAGCGACCTCACCACCGGGGAGATGTCCATCTCGTCGCCGGCCGCGTCGATGGTGAGCTCGGGAAGCTCGCCTATCATCTTGAACATGGAGGGAGAGATGTAGACGGCCTCGACTCCGTTGTTTCCCGAATACTTGTTGTAGATGCTCTTGCCGTCCTGGGCGAATGCTGCGCATGCCACCAGCATGGATGCAGCGATAATCATGATCTTTTTCATTATTTTGTGATTTTGTCGATTATTTCCTTGGGTTTGTTCATCTCCGACGACGCTTCCAGCACCAGTTCCGTCGTCTTGCTCATCTTCTCCGAAATCAGGGAGAAGCTCTTCTGGACCTCGGCGTAGGCGAGCAGGGGGTCGTCGAAACTGTCTGCGGGGGTGCCCGGCCTTCCGAGCACGAGCAGCATCAGCACGGCCGCCATTGCGGCTCCGGCGAGCGAATATGCCGCGGTGCGCAATTTCGCGCCTTTTGTCTTCACGCCCTCTCCGGCTGCGGCGAGTCCCGCCACTGCGCCTTCGAGTCTTTCGCCGAACCCTTCGGGCGAACTCACGCCGCCGTCCAGCGAAACCTTCTCGAGCTCCTCGAAGCTCATCCTTTCGATATCTTCCAGCTTTTTCATGACAATGCTTTTTTTATCTTGCGTCTGGCGTTGCTCAGCAGGACTCTGAGTGTGAGAGCGCTCCTGCCGGTGAGCCTGGCCATCTCGTCGTAACTCAATTCTTCGTATGCTCTCATGCGGAGCACTTCTCTTTCGCTTTCCGTAAGGGTCCGGACAGCCTTCATGACCCTGTCGAACTGCTCTCTGGTGTACAGCCCCCTGTCGGCGGCGTCATCGGCCGGAATGGTCTCCTGCAGTTCTTCGGTCCCGGAAGCTCCGGCTCTGCGGATGCGGTCTATGCAGATGTTGCGCAGCAGCGTGATGCTGTATGCCCTGGGGTTGCGGACCGAGTCGAGCGTGTCTCTCGAGTTCCAGAGCTTCAGGTAGAGGTCCTGGACGGCATCCTCCGCGTCCGCCCCGCTCTCCAGTATGTAGAAGGCCACCCTGTAGAGGCTCTCGCTGAGCGACAGATAGCCTTCCTTGAATTCCTCGGCGCTCATCTCAGTTCATTTCCATAATCTTGGCCACGCTGTCCATGGACACCTTGCCGAACACGCACACCAGGGCTCCGTCGTCAGGGGTGAACACCACGAGGTCCCTGACCAGGCCGGCGGACTCGTCGACGGTTCCGTATATGTCCATCGTACTGCTTTCATCCCTGGCCGACATCAGCAGGTCGCAGTCCCTGAGCGCGGAGGCGATCCTGTCGTTGAACAGCTGCCTCTGGCGGGCGGTTCCGTCTTCATACTCGACCACCAGGAGCCGGTTGATGCCTTCGAGCAGCTTCAGGCTCTCGCGGAGCTCGGGGTCGTCCTCCGTGTCGGCGGAGAGCCCGGCTGCGGACTTCATCAGGAAGATTCCGAACCTGCCTATGTTCACGACCTCGAATCCGTCGGTCTTGCGGAAGCCGTTCACCACGTTGATGATACGCTGGCGGGGCATGGATTTGGCGGAAGCCTGTACGCAGATACCGGCACTGAGCAGTATCGCGGCTGAAAGCATGAGAACTATTCTCTTCATATCTGTAATTTGTTTTGATTTCTGTTTCAGCGCCCGTTCCGGAGGCGCTTCACCTAAGAGACGGACAAATATCGAAAATGTTAACAGAATTCTGACGATTTTTTCAAGTCCAATCGCATACCGCTATCGCTGCGATAAGAAACATTTATCGCAAAAGGGTTGGCATATCGGAAATAAAGGGATATATTTGCGCCCCGTTAGTTAGGCCATAATATAATTGCCGTGGAACTCAGACAATTGTACTACTTCGTGAAGGTAGCCGAGACCTTGAACTTCTCGGAGGCGGCGAGGAACCTGTTCGTGACCCAGAGCACCCTCTCCCAGCAGATCAAGCAGCTGGAGGAGGAATTCGGCACCAGCCTGTTCGAGCGCGACTCGCATTCGGTGTCGCTGACCGAGAACGGCCACAGGCTGCTCCCCCTGGCGAAGCGCACCCTGCAGGACGCCAGGGACTGCCAGAACCAGATAAGGGACCTTCAGGAGATGCTCTCCGGCGAGCTGATAGTGGGCGTGACCTATTCATTCTGCCCCATACTCACGGAGACGGTCAAGAACTTCATCGGAAACTACCCCGGGGTCAAGCTCAAGATAATCAGCAAGTCCAGCGAGGAGCTGATCAGCCTTCTGCGCAAGCGCGAGGTCGATTTCGTGCTGGCCTTCAAGCCCAATGAGAGCTACGACGACATCGAGTCGCACATACTCTTCGACGACAAGCTCTCAGTGATACTGCGCGCCGACCATCCCCTCTCGGACCGACGCTCGCTGAGCATCAAGGACCTCGAGCGGCAGAAGATCGCCCTGCCCGCCAAGGGCCTGCAGGCCAGGAACGCCCTCGACAGGAACATGGACATCAACAAGCAGAACCTCGACATCTGCATAGAACTCAACGAAATCAACATACTTCTCGACATCGTGCAGAGCAGCCACCTGCTCACGATACTCTCGGAAGCCACCATCTACCACCACAAGGAGAAGCTCAGGGCCATACCTCTCGACATTCCCCACAACCAGATGGAGGGCTGCATCCACGTGCTCAAGAAGGCCTACAGGAAACGCTCGGCGGAAGCTTTCGTGAAGCTGCTGCGCGAGTCGAACGAAATCAACGAAAGAATCAACAGATGGCTCTGATCTAAAGCTTATGAACTTTCTGAACACTCTCTTCAACGGCACCGCAGGTGCCTGGAGCGGCGGTATAGCACACTCCATCATCATTCTGGCCCTCGTGATAGCGCTGGGCAAGATAATGGGCAAAATCAAGGTGGCCGGCGTCAGCTTCGGCGTGACCTGGATTCTGTTCATCGGAATCGCGTTCAGCCACTTCGGCATGACGCTCGACCCCAACCTGCTTCAGTTCCTCAAGGAATTCGGCCTCATCCTGTTCGTCTACAGCATCGGCCTCCAGGTCGGCCCCGGATTCTTCGCCAGCCTCAAGAGCGGCGGAATCGGGCTCAACATGCTCGCCTTCTTCGTGGTGCTCCTCGGCGTAGGAATCACGATAGCGCTCCACTACATCACCGGAGTGCCCGTCACCACGATGACCGGCATCATGTCCGGTGCGGTGACCAACACCCCCGGCCTCGGAGCGGCGCAGCAGGCATATTCCGACATCTACCACACCGGAGCCCCCGACATCGCGCTCGGCTACGCGGCGGCCTACCCTCTGGGCGTGATCGGATGCATCCTGAGCTACGTGCTGCTCAAGGGCTGCTTCTACCGCAAGCCGCTGCCCGTCAAGAAACCCAAGAACCTTGAGAGCAAGAAGATAGAGATTCCCGACATCGAGCCCGCGGACCATCTGAGCGACAGCAAGTACATCTCCCGCCGCATCATCATCTCGAAGCGCAAGCTCAACGGAATGGTGCTCGGCAAGCTCGAGTTCGAGAAGGTGCTCGGGGCCACCGTGACCCGCATCCGCAGGGCCGGCATCGAGCTCAAGGCCACTCCTGAAATCCGCCTCCAGTACGGCGACCAGGTGACCGTGGTCGGAAGCGAGCAGAGCATCGCGGCCGTGGAGAAGGTGCTCGGCAACTCCCGCAAGCGCCTCGACGACCCCAACCTCGTGCCCATCTTCATGGGAATCGCCCTCGGATGCATACTCGGAAGCATCCCCATCGTGTTCCCCGGCATACCCCAGCCCATCAAGCTCGGACTTGCTGGCGGTCCGCTCATCGTCAGCCTGCTCATCAGCCACTTCGGGCCCCAGTTCAAGGTGGTGACCTACACCACCGCGAGCGCCAACCTGATGCTGCGCGAGATAGGCATCGCGATCTTCCTCGCCTGCGTGGGACTCGAGGCCGGCAACGGATTCATCGACACCATCATCCATAAGGGCGGCTACGTCTGGATAGCCTACGGCGCCGTGATAACCGTGGTGCCCATCATAATAGCCGGCCTCGTGGGCCGTTTCCTGATGAAGCTCGACTACAGCACGCTGATAGGAGTGCTCGCCGGAGCGCACACCAATCCCCCGGCGCTCGCCTACGCCACCGAGCAGGACAAGAGCAGCGACCACGCCGCAGTCGGCTATGCGACCGTCTACCCTCTGACCATGTTCTTCAGGGTGCTGATGGCCCAGATGATGATACTCTTCTTCGTCTGACCGCGGCTGTCCGGCCTATAGTTTTTGCCTAAAGCCGCAATCGGAACAAAGCGTAGCCGGAAGTTTGCCGCTCAGCGGAGCGATACTACCTTTGCAGCGTCAAACCAAACCTTATAGAAGTTATGTACGCACTTTACATCATCGCTTTCGTGACAGTAGCCGCCCTGGCATACAGGTTCTCGGAAATGCTCAGACACCGTCGCGCGGCAGTCCACGCCGAAAACGAGACCAGGCTCGAGAGGGCTCTCGAGAAATATAAGGACTACGACGACTAGAAGACTACACATATTCATCTCGCGAAGGTGGGCGACTGTATGGCCGTCCACCTTCGTCATGAAAAAGAGGAGCTGACATACGGAACATCCGCGGCAGGAATTTTGAAATATACGCCTTATTGGGTATATTTGTCTGATTATAATCTTTAATTGCCATGTCCCTCAACATTTCTGAGAAATCCCGGCTGATGCCGGCCTCAGCCATCAGGAAACTCGTTCCGCTCGCCGATGCGGCGAAGGCGGAAGGTGTGAAGGTCTACCACCTCAACGTCGGCGCTCCGGACATCAAGTCGCCCGACTGCGCGTTCAAGGCCGTGGAGAACATCTGCAGGAAGCTGCACCACCTCTCCTACACCAATTCAGCCGGACTGATAGAGCTCCGCAGGGGACTTGTGGAAAAATACTACCGCAAGATAGGCATCAACATCGACGTCAGCGAGCTGCTGGTCGAGGTTGCGGGCAGCGAGGCCTTCGCCAACGCGATGCAGATCGTGGCCGACGAGGGCGACGAGATCATCGTGGTCGAGCCCTACTACACCAACTACCAGACTTTCGCATACCTCAACGGCATCACCCTCAAGGCTGTGCCCACCGACATCCACCACGGCTTCGCGGTGCCCGACATCGCCGAATTCGAGAAGCTGTTGACAGGCAGGACCCGCGCGGTGCTGCTCAGCAACCCCTGCAACCCTTCGGGCAAGCTCTTCACCAGGAACGAGATGATAGCCATCGGCGAATTCTGCCGCAAGCACGACCTCTTCCTGATTTCCGACGAGGTCTACAGGGAGTTCTGCTACACCGACGAACCCCACTTCTCGGCGATGAACATCCCGGGCTGCGAGCAGAACGTGATACTCGTCGACTCCGTGTCCAAGAGATACAACCTCTGCGGCGCCAGGATAGGCTGCATCATCTCCCACAACAAGGAGGTGATGGCCGCCGCGATGAAATACGCCCAGTCCCGCCTCTGTCCTCCCGTGTTCGGACAGTACGCCGCGATGGGCGCCCTCGACACCCCTCAGAGCTATTTCACTGAAGTGCGCGAGGAGTACATCAGGCGCAGGGACTGCGCCCTCAGGATACTCAACGACATCCCCGGGGTGTTCGCCCCCATGCCCTACGGAGCATTCTACACCGTGGCCGAACTTCCGGTAGAGGACGCCGAAGACTTCGCCAGATGGATGCTTACCGACTTCCGCCTCGACGGGCAGACCACCATGGTCACTCCGGCGAAGTCCTTCTACAAGACTCCGGGCACAGGCCTCAACCACGTGCGCATAGCCTACGTTCTCGAGGTTCCCGAGCTTGAGAAGGCTCTGAACGTGTTCGCTGAGGGTCTGGCCGCCTACAGACGACTTCACTGAAGCCATACCAACAAGACGACAAGATGAAACCTTACTTCAGTACCCTTACTGACCTTTACAACTACGCAAGTTCGAGATACGCCCGCAGGACAGCTTCGGAGTACGCCGACGGCTCGATGCGCTACAGCTACTCCCAGTTCAAGGACTGTTGTGACAACATTTCCAGGATCCTGTCCAACTTCGGAATAGGCGCGACCGACAAGGTGGCGATACTTTCGGAGAACAAGCCCAACTGGAGCGTCGCCTTCTTCGCAATCACCGCATTCGGCCGCATCGCCGTGCCCATGCTCCCCGACCTCTCGCACGACGAGGTGGAGAACATCCTGGCGCATTCGGAGGCCAAGGCCATATTCATCTCGAAGAAGCAGCTCGCAAAGCTCAGCAAGGAGACTGTCGAAAGGCTGAACCTGGTGATAGACATCGACGACTTCACCTTCGTGAAGGCCACCGGCGAATCCTACACCTGCGACGGCAAGGTCAGCGTGCCCACCCCGCTGGACATCGCGGCCATACTCTACACCTCCGGCACCACCGGCAACGCCAAGGGAGTGATGCTCAGCCACAGGAACTTCTGCGTGAACGTGATGAGCTCCTGGTACAGCTTCCGCATCAGCAAGAAGGACGTGTTCCTCTCCATACTGCCCATGGCCCACACCTACGAGCTCAGCATCGGCATGCTCTACCCCTTCGCAATGGGAGCAAGGGTGGCCTATCTGCAGAAGGTCCCGACCCCCAGCATCCTGCTCGCCACGCTGAAGCAGATACGGCCCACGGCCATGCTGTCGGTGCCCCTGATCATCGAGAAGATCTACAAGAGCAGCGTCATACCCGCCATCAACGGCAGCAAGTTCCTGCAGTTCCTGCAGAAACATGTGAGCTGGCTGCTCTACTCGCTCATAGGAATCAAACTGCGCAAGACCTTCGGAGGACGCCTCAAGTTCTTCGGAATCGGCGGCGCGAAGCTCGACCCCACGGTGGAGGCCTTCCTCAAGAAGACGGGCTTCCCCTACGCCATAGGCTACGGGCTCACCGAGACCGCCCCGCTGATCTGCGCCGCGCCTCCCGGCAAGACCGCCGTGGGCTCGACCGGAAAGGCGGTCCCCGGAATACAGGTCAAGCTCGCCGACATCAATCCCGAGACCGGGGAGGGAGAAATCACAGTCAAGGGTCCCAATGTGATGCTCGGCTACTACAAGGACTACGAAAGGACAGTGTCGGTGCTCAGCCACGACGGCTGGTTCCGCACCGGTGACCTGGCCTGCTGCGACGGTAAGGGGCGCTATTTTGTGCGCGGACGCCTCGGAAGCCTGATAGTCGGAGCTTCGGGCGAGAACATCTATCCCGAGGAGATCGAGAACGTGATCAACAGCATGGACGGCATCTCGGAGTCTCTCGTGATCGAACGCGACGGCCAGCTGATAGCCCTCGTGCAGTTCAACGACAACCTGATTGACTGGAATCTCGAAGGCAAGGACAAGTTCATCGAGGATATCGAGGCCCGCAAGAAAGCCGTCCTGGAGTTCGTGAACGCCAGGGTCAGCAAATTCATGAAGATACGCTCGGTCGAGGTTCAGAAGGAGCCTTTCACGAAGACCGCCACCCACAAGATCAAGCGTTTCCTCTACACCAAGGGCGACAAGCCCGATTCCGGCGAGACCATCAGCCAAAACTGATAATCAATCGCCGCGGAGCAGGGGCATATACCTGCAAGGCGGCATTGGCTCCCGAAAAGGGAGGTCGTGAGCGGTTCATGAGAATGTCCGGTGGACATTCGAAAGCGAGCAGCGGAGTGGGGAGGACCGCCGGCAGGTATATGCCCTGCGCAGCGGCCATCAACCTTATCTGAGGTCTGCCAGATCGTAGATCAGCCGTTCCGACTTCTCCCATCCGAGACAGGGATCGGTGATCGAGCAGCCGTAGACGCCGTCGCCCGTCTTCTGCGAACCGTCGACGAGATACGACTCTATCATCAGCCCCTTCACCAGACGACAGATGTCGGCGTTGTGCCGCGTGCTGTGCAGCACCTCCTTCGCGATGCGTATCTGCTCCAGGTACTTCTTCCCCGAATTGGAGTGGTTAGTGTCCACTATCACCCCGGGATTCTGCAGCCCCGCCTCGGCATAGAGGTCGTTGAGCAGCTCCAGGTCCTCGTAATGATAGTTGGGATGCGAATTGCCGCGCGAATCCACATAGCCGCGCAGAATCGCATGGGCCAGAGGGTTGCCCTTGCTCTCCACCTCCCAGTTGCGGTAGATGAAGGTGTGCGGGGTCTGCGCCGCCTTCAGCGCGTTCATCATCACCGAGAGATTGCCGCCAGTGGGGTTCTTCATGCCCACGGGAACGTCGATGCCGCTCGCAGTCAGCCTGTGCTGCTGGTTCTCGACCGAACGCGCACCCACGGCCACGTAGGAGAGCAGGTCGGAGAGATACTTGTGGTTCTCCGGGTAGAGCATCTCGTCGGCGCAGGAGAATCCGGTCTCGTTGAGAGCCCTGATGTGCAGTTTCCTGATGGCGATGAGGCCCTTGAGCATGTCGGCAGCGGCGCTCGGGTCAGGCTGGTGGAGCATGCCCTTGTAGCCGGCGCCCGTGGTGCGGGGCTTGTTGGTGTAGATGCGGGGCACGATGACTATCTTGTCGGCCACCTTCTCCTGCACCCCGCGCAGGCGTGCGATGTAGTCGATCACGGCGTCCTCCCTGTCGGCGGAGCAGGGCCCTATCACCAGCAGCAATTTGTCGCTCTCGCCGGTGAACACCTTGCGTACCTGCTCGTCGTTGCGTTGCTTCGCGCGCTCCCCCTCCTCGGAAATCGGGTACATCTCCTTGATTTCCTGAGGGATGATGAGCTTGCGCTTGAAAATCATGTTCATATCTCTTTCAGTCTTTGTCGAAACTTGCGCGGCGCCGGGTGGACAGCCGCATCATCTCCTTAATGGCCTCGGCGTCGGAAGCCGCGAGCTCGTCCCTGAGTTCGGAGAACTTGGCCATGAAGAGGTCCATCTGCTTCAGCAGCGCCGGCTTGTTCTCCAGGAACAGTTCGGTCCACATGTCCTCGTTGATCCTCGCGATCCGGGTGAGGTCGCGGAAGGAGTCGCCGGTGTAGTCGATGAAATGCGCCGACTCGCGGCACGCCATCAGGGCCACCGCGATGCAGTGGGTGAGCTGCGAAAGGAAGCCTATCATCTCGTCGTGCTCCTCAGGGCTCAGCACCGATATCCTCCTGAAACCGAGAACCTCCGCCAGTTCCCTGACGGCGGCGACCCCCGCGGCGCTGTTGCGTCCGGTCGGAGTTATGATGAAGTTCGCGCCGGCGAATATGCGCCTGTCGCTGTTCTCCACTCCCGACACCTCCCTTCCGGCCATGGGATGCGCGGGGACGAACTCCACTTCTCCGCCAAGCAGTGCCTGGATTCTCGGAACCAGGGAACCCTTCACTCCGGTGACGTCGGTGACCAGCGTGCCGGGACGGAGCAGGCGCCCGTAGTCCCTCACCCAGGACTCGAACACATGGGGATAGAGCGCGAACACCACTATGTCGAAGGAGCCGGCATATTCCGGAAGCACCCCGGTGGCTCCGTGGCGTATGATTCCGCGCCCGAGAGCATGGTCGATGGCGGACTGCCGCCTGTCGATGGCTCCGACATCGAAGCCGGCGGCGCTCAGGGCGTCGGCATAGCAGCCACCTATCAGTCCGAGACCGACTATCAGGATTTTCTTGTCAGGAGTCAGATGAGTCATGGCGGCGAAGGATTATCCGGCGAGCCAGTCGGTGCCGAAGCGCAGGGCGAACTGGTCGCAGAGCACCGCCGCCACCATGCAGGTGACCACGGGGCAGATGCGCCTCACGATCGCGGGGTCGTGGCGCCCCTTTATCCGGAGCTCGGCGTCAGTGCCCCTCACGAAGTCGACGCTCTGCTGGGGCAGGGCGATCGACGGGGTGGGGCGCACGGCCATGTTGAAGACTATGGGCATGCCGTTGCTGATGCCGCCGTTGATTCCGCCGCTGTTGTTGGTCAGGGTGACCACCCTGCCGTCGCACATTCGGAAAGGATCGTTGGCTTCGGAACCACGGAGACTTCCGAAGCCGAAGCCGCGGCCGAATTCTATGCCCTTGACGCCGCCTATCGCGAAGACGGCCCTGGAGATCACCCCTTCGAGGGAGTCGAACCAGGGTTCGCCCACTCCGGCTGGCATTCCGCTCACGGCGGTCTGGATTATTCCTCCGAGGGAGTCGCCGCAGCTTCTGGCCTCAGCGATACGGTCCTCCATCGCCCCGGCCACGTCGGACAGCACCGGGAAGGGTCTGCCCTCGAGCGAGCATATCTGCGCTTCGCAGTCCGGTCCGAAAGCCTCGTCGGTGACGCCGCCGCAGCTCAGGATATGGGTGCCGACGAAGATGGAGCGGCGCTCGAGAGCCTTCAGGCAGACGGCGCCGGCGGCGACTATTCCGGCTGTCACCCTTCCGGAGAAATGTCCGCCGCCGCTCTTGTCCTGGAAGCCGTGGTATTTGGCCTGGGCGGCATAATCGGCATGCGAGGGGCGGGCTATGTCCTGGATGGCGGCGTAGTCGGAGCCGCGCGTGTCGGCGTTGGGTATCACGATGGTGAGCGGGCTGCCGGTGGTGTGTCCGTCGCAGACCCCGCTGAGTATGCGGAACTCGTCCTTCTCGACGCGCGCCGTGTCGGTCCTTCCGGAAGGACGCCTGCGCGAGAGCCAGGAGGCGATGAAGGCCTCGTCCACTGGGATGCCGGGCGCGAGTCCGTCGAGCACCGCCCCTACGGCGGGACCGTGGCTTTCACCGAACACGGTGAGCTGGATGCTGGTTCCGATGGTGTTCTTCATGCGATGCAGGTCAGAAGGAGCCGGCCAGCTTGAAACGCTCGCAGAGGGTGCCCAGCTCGTTGATCATGCTGCGGCCCTCCTCCGTGTTGACGTTGCCGTCGAGCTCGATGTAGAAATAGTAGTTCCATTTGAGGTCCTTCATAGGGCGGCTGCGGAGGCTGCACATGTTGTAGCCGTGCGCTCCGATTATATTGAGCATCTTGGCCAGCGAGCCGGCCTCGTTGCGCACGGTGAAGGTCAGGATGAAGTGCCTGCCCATCTTGCGCCTGCCGCTGTCGGTGAAGAGAACGCGGGAGAACGCGGCGAAGCGGGTGGTGTTGACCCCGCTGGAGTTGATGTTGGCCTCGATGAGCTTCAGGCCGTAGAGTTCGGCGCTCTCGCCGCTGGCGATCGCGGCCACCGAGGGGTCGTTCCTCTCGGCCACCATGCGCGCGGCCATCGCCGTGTTGGGATATTCGCGGGTGATGTACTTCCTTTCGTGGATATATGCGGCGCACTGGGAGAGGGCCTGGGGATGGCTGACCACCTCGCGCACGGTCTCGGGAGTCGCGCCCTCGCAGCCGAGGAGGTTCTGCACCGCCTCGAGCTCCAGCACCTGGTTCACGAAGAGGTCGCCGGAGAACATCAGGTCGGTCACCGCGCCCACTTCGCCGGCCGAGCTGTTCTCGAGCGGAAGCACGGCCACGTCGGCCTCCCCCGAGGAGCATGCGGCGTAGGCCTGTTCGAAGTCCAGGCAGGGGACCAGCCTCGCCCCGGGAAACATCTTCGCCGCCGCGATGGCGCCGAAGGCTCCCGGAACCCCGGCGTAGGCCACCTTGAGCCCGTTCATGATGCGTTCCTGATAGCTGCGGGAGAGCGACATGAGGTTCTTCTCGAAGCTGACGTAGTACTCGCGTATCGTGTCGTCGGCGACCAGGGCGGAATTCTTCTCGACGAGCTCGGCCTCCCTCACGGGGTCGTAGACCGACATCCCCCGCTTCATCTTGTACTCTATCACCTCGCGGCTGGCGCGCATGCGCTGCTCGAAGAGGTCCGCGATCTGCGCATCCATCTGATTGATGCGGCTTCTTATCTCCTTGAGTTCGTCCATCAGGGAAAGGGCTGGAAGATTAAACTTGTACCCCCTAGGCGAATCGAACGCCTATCGTAGGAACCGGAATCCTAAATTCTATCCATTAAACTAAGGGGGCGTGAAGCGCAAAGATAGCAATTTTTTCCGCCTCACACGAGAAGTTCCGAATTTTTGCGGTATTTTTGGAGCGGATTACTAAAACCAGATTATTACGAATATGAAAACTGCACATGTATTTCCCGGACAGGGAGCACAATTCTCAGGAATGGGCAGGGATCTCTACGAGAACTCGGAGAAAGCCCGCTCGCTCATGGACAAGGCCAACGAGATACTCGGCTTCAGAATCACGGACATAATGTTCGAAGGCAGCGACGAGGACCTGCGCGCCACCAAGGTGACCCAGCCCGCCGTCTTCATCCATTCGGTATGCGCCGCCCTCGCCGCGGAAGGCGTTCCCGCAGCCGACATGGTGGGCGGACACTCCCTCGGAGAGTTCTCCGCGCTCGTAGCATGCGGAGCGGTGGCCTTCGAGGACGCCCTGAGGCTCGTGGCCGTGCGCGCCGAGGAGATGCAGAAATGCTGCGAGGTGACGCCCGGCGGCATGGCGGCCATCATCGGGCTCCCCGACAGCAAGGTGGAGGAGGTCTGCGCCTCTGTCGACGGACTCGTGATACCCGCCAACTACAACAGCGACGGGCAGGTGGTCATCTCCGGTGAGAAGGCGGCTGTCGAGAAGGCCTGCGAGCTGCTCAAGGCCGCGGGTGCGAAGCGCGCCCTCCCCCTCAGCGTCGGCGGAGCCTTCCACTCACCTCTCATGGAGCCCGCGCGCGTCAGGCTCGCGGAAGCCATAGAGAAGACCGAGGTCAAGGCCCCCGTATGCCCCATCTACCAGAACGTGAACGCGCTTCCCGAGACCGACCCCGTGAAGATCAAGGAGAACCTGCTCAAGCAGCTCACCTCTCCCGTGAGGTGGACCCAGACCGTGAAGAACATGATTGCCGACGGCGCCGTGAACTTCAAGGAATTCGGACCCGGAGCGGTGCTCCAGGGACTGATCAAAAGAATCGCCCCCTCCACCGGAGTGGAGGTCACCATACTCTAGCCGCTTCCGGCAGAAATACGCTTAAGGCGGGCTTCAATGTGCTTCTGTCACGTTGAAGCCCGCTTCTTTCAGGAGTCCGGCAGCTTCCGGACCGGCGCCGGAAAGCACGGCGGTGAATGCGGGAAACTCGCGGCGCACCGGATAGTCGCCCCGCAGCCTCTCGAACAGGCCGGGGTCGCCGCGCAGGCGGGAGTCATCCTTCCTGACGTCGTAGCTGTGCATCACCGCGTCGCAGAGCAGCTCCCAGGGCTGTCTTCCGGCGCCGTCGAGCCGGAACACGGAGGTCTGCGGAGGCTCCGGAAGGCTCTCGGGCTCCCAGTTCTCCAGCGGCAGTCCGAGCACCGACGCCACGG
>ERZ779889.670-NODE-670-length-41337-cov-3.926820_pt1 | contig 41337 bp, 35 predicted proteins | sample MGYA00511030_ERZ779889 | MGnify/ENA primary metagenome ERZ779889 (study PRJEB29588, sample SAMEA2160616) | human gut metagenome | biome: human gut; feature: human-associated habitat; material: faeces | place: Denmark | collected 2008/2010 ... | reverse complement strand
ATTTTGATAAATTTTTAAAATTCATTATTGTGTATCTGGGGGGGATTTGTGTTTCTTTAATAATCGGATTATATACATATCCATATTATGATTTAATATTGGATGGACCAGTAACACAGATTGAAAAACTTCCTAAAGTTATTAATATTTTAAGTAATTTTGGAATTTTTATTGATGAAAAAATATTAACAATTATTTGGATGATACAAGGAAGAATTAAAGGTGCTTTGCTCGAAGTATTATATACTTTTGGTGGAGTTTATATGATTTATTGCTGGTATCATAACAATTGGCGAATTGCTTTTGATATTTTAATTAAAGCGGTTTTATCATCATTAGTTATAATATTTGGATACTGCATTATTGAGTTATTTTATTTAGGTGGTAGTGAAACTGCAAAAAATATTTTGACTATAATTAGTCCGTATTTTCATTATATTGAGATAAATCATGGTTGGTGGCCTAGGCTTTTACAACCAGGAGCAATAAGGTCGATTTTTGCAGAGCCATCATTTTTTAGTATTTGGGCTGCTTTTACATTGCCGTTTATATGGTATAAATTAATTAATTCAAATATTCTAAAGAGTAAAATTTTATTTTTTATAATTACGGTAATTTTTACGGCTTTAATTTTTTTAACTAATTCGCGTACTGGCGTAGGTTTATTATGTGGAGAATTTGTATGTTTGTTAGCATATACTTTATGGATACATAATAAATTTATTGTAAGAAAGTTTGTTCTGGTAAGTATATGTACTATATTTGCATTTGTACTTTCAAATTATTTTATAAATAATTTCATGACAGAAAAAGATATTAGTGCAGAAGATTATTTTAAAAAGAATTTGACGAATATTGCAAGTGTAGATGCACGTAGTAATGGAGCACGTTATTCAACAATTTATGCAAATGTAGTGATTGGGTTGGACAACCCGATTTTAGGCGTTGGTAAAGGATTAGTACCTGCATATATGCCGGATTATTTTCCTGATTTTGCTGAAAATAACCGGGAAGTACAAAATTGGATTAAATATCAAAACGAAAAAGGTATTTTAAAAATGCCTATACCAAGTTTTTGCGCATATAGTTTAGTATTTGCAGAAAGTGGTGTTGTTGGTTTACTTTGTTATTTATTCCCGGCAGTTTTTTTGATTTATAATATTTTGAAAATATTGTATCGAGATAAAGAAAAGTTAGAGTTTGCAATTTTATTAATATCTTTGCTAGGAACTTTAGCATCTGGTTTTAGCAATACATTAAATATCACATACTGTTACTGGGTACTTTTAGGTTTAGGTTATGCAATGTGTTTTGGAAAGGAAAATGATGTAAAAGATAATGGCGATGCAGGCAGTCGGCAGGAACATTAAATATTCAGCAATAAATTATATAGTCGTTAACCTTCTTAAATTTATTGTGCGCATGGTATTTGTTAAAACCCTGCCGATAGAATATTTAGGTGTTAACGGGTTATTTACAAATGTACTGGCAATGCTTTCATTGGCGGAACTTGGAATTGGTCCTGCTATTGTGTATAGCTTATATAAGCCTTTGGCTTATGGTGATAAAGAAACTGTAAGAAGTATAATGCACTTGTTTAAAAATGTGTATATTGCTGTTGGTGGTATTATTTTAGTTTTTGGTTTGGCATTGTTTCCGTTTTTGGATAGTTTTATAAAAGATGGGCAAGGCGTACCTCAAGTGCATTATTTTTATTTAGTATTTTTGCTTAATACCGTAGTTAGCTATTTGTGGACATATAAACGCAGCCTTTTAATTGCTGATCAAAAGCAGTATGTAGTTAATATCTATCAGGCGACTGTGCAGGTATTAGTTGCTGTTTTGCAAATAATATTTTTACTTATTTTTGAAAATTACTGGTGCTTTATTATTTTAATGCTGTTTGGAACAATACTGGAAAACTTTATCATCGCACGTAAGGCGGATAAAGAATATTCGTACTTAAATGAACCGGCAAAACTTTTAGATTTAGATATAAAACGGCAGATAGTAAAAAATACCAAAGCTATGATATGCCATAAAATAGGTGGTATGGTAGTTTTTAGCAGCAGTAACCTTGTATTAAGTAAATTCGCTGGGCTTGCAGCAGTAGGTTTATACAGCAACTACTATATGGTGCTAGCAGCGCTTAATACATTTGCTGCCAAATTTTTTGAAAGCATTACTGCCAGTGTCGGAAATTTAATGGTGCTTGAAGAAAACAGCAAAAAAATAAAAGCCTTTAAAATTACAGAATTTATAACGGCTTTACAGGCAGCAATTTGTTTTTGCGGTTTGTATATTTTATTTAATCCGTTTGTAGAACTGTGGGTTGGCAAGGATTATTTGTTTAGTGAAACAGTTACAGCGGCAATGGCATTTTCGTTTTATTTAACCTATATGCGCAAAGCAGTGTTAATGTTTCGTGATGCCTGCGGCTTATATTGGAATGATCGTTACAAACCATTGGCAGAATCTATTATAAATTTAACTGCTTCAATTTATTTAACGATTAATTACGGTGCAATTGGTGTAGTATTGGGTGGGATAATAAGTACTTTATTAACCTGTTTTTGGGTAGAGCCGTATGTACTTTTTAACAATGGTATATATATTAAACTAAAAGATTATTTTATTGACTATTTAAAATTTGCTGCTGTGGCGTTGTTAGCGGCAATGATAAGCGAATTTGTTTATAGTAGTTTGTTTACCAAAGTTACTTTATCAAATTTTATAGCAGGTATTTTTATTTGCGTAAATGTTACACTTATTTTGTGGTATGCAATCTTTAAAAACAGAGAAGAAATGCAGTTTTTGATTTGTTTTGTTAAACAAAGAATTATAGGAAAATATTAATAATTTTAATTTTCGAGGCTTTATGTACATTACACGCAATATTGAAAAAACGATAAACAGAATATCGAGACAATTTAAGGTACTGCTTTTAACCGGGGCGCGGCAGGTGGGCAAAACAACTTTGCTTAAACACTTGGCGCAAGATACTGGGCGTACTTACGTTACGCTGGATGATTTGGCCGTGCGTAGTCTGGCCATTAGCGACCCGGCTCTGTTTTTGCAGCGCTACACGCTGCCGCTTTTAATTGATGAAATACAATATGCACCGGCACTTTTAAGCTACATTAAAATATATGCCGATAACGCAGCGCAAAATGGCGACATCTGGCTGACTGGTTCGCAGCGGTTGCCGTTAATGCAGGGCGTAACGGAAAGTCTTGCAGGCAGAGTAGGCATTATAGATTTGCAAGGCTTAACAGCAAATGAAATTAACGGTACGGATAATACAGAACCATTTATACCGGTAAAAGAAGCACTGTTTGAACGCATCAATAACGCAAAAAAGCAGAGCCTTAAAGAAATATATAAACTAATCTGGCAGGGCAGCATGCCGGCGCTTTATAACGGCGGAGAACAGGACTGGCAAAGTTATTACGCAAGTTATGTGCAAACCTTTTTGCAGCGCGATGTGATGAAGCTGCTGCAAATTAATGACGAAATGGTATTCTTCCGCTTTTTATGCGCTGCTGCCGGACAGACAGGCAAGATGATAAACTACGCGGAACTTGCGAAAGCGGCAGAGGTAAGCGCTCCAACTGCCAAGCAGTGGATAAAAACACTGGAGGCAGCAGGCATAATTTATCTGCTTCAGCCTTTTATGCCGCCGGGAGCAAAATATATAGTAAAAGCACCGAAGCTGTACTTTTTTGATACCGGCCTTGCTGCGTATTTAACTCGCTGGCTTAACGCTGATGCCTTAGAAGCAGGCGCAACGAGCGGAGAATTTTTTGAAACATGGGTTGTGGCAGAGATTTACAAAAGCTATGTTAATAAAGGCATAGTACCGCCGCTGTATTATTTGCGCAACTTTAACGGCAAAGAGATAGAACTAATCATCTACGAAAACGGCACGGCATATCCTGTAGCAATAAAGAAAAGTGCGTATCCGCAAAAGGCGGTAAAAACTTTTGCGATACTGGAGCCGGTGAGCGCAGATGCTAACATAAAAATTGGCGAAGGCGGCATAATATGTTTTGCCGATGATTTACTGCCTGCGGCGCAGGATTTATGGTACATACCGGCATGGATGGTGTAAAAGTTGATATGGTTACAACAAAAAAGGCCTGCTAACAGTCAACTCAAAAATTTTAAGCAATAATTTTAGCAAAATAACAGTCAAAACACTTATTCACTACGTTCAAAGTGTGTTTTTGACTGTTATTTTTTATGGAATATTGCAATTTTTGAATGTTTTCTGTCAGCAGGCCCTTTTTAATTTTGGGTTGCCTGATAATATTATTAATGTTTTGCTCTCATTCTTTCGGCAGAGTATACGCTTCAACGGCGGCGATGAAGGCTTCGTCATCCGCGTTGGCGGCGCGCAGTGCTTTTAATGCGTCAAAGTTTTGCAGTTCTTTGCCCCACATAAAGGCATCGCGGTTATCGTAGCAGGCGGCAACAATTGGTTCGTTGGCATTAACAGGCGTTTTGCCGTCCAAATCGGTAAAAATAATATAGCAGTTATCAAAATCCAGCCCGTAAACGCTGATATGTTCTTCTTCGGTCGGCGCACTCCAGCAGCCGAGTGCTTCAAATTCTTTTTGCAGTGCCATAATGTAACCTCGCTTAAAGTTTATTTAATAATAGCATATAAAATTTTACGCAGTTTGTCCATAAAACTTGTAATAAAATCTGCAAAAAATGCGGCGATAGTGTATAATAGACTGGTAAGGCCGCAAAGGAGTTGACGGAATATGAAAAAATATCAGCCCGGCGAAAATATGCAGGTGCTTTTTATTTGCCCGAAATGCGGCAGTAAACTGGCGTGGGCGTTGCCTGCGGCAGAAATGCAGTGCCCGAAGTGCGGCACTTGGGTAAACAGCAAAAACCGCAAAGGCCGCGGGCATGATGTTTTTTTACCGCCGGACAGCGACCAGACGGTTTTGTTTTAAGTGAGCCGCTGATTAAAAACGGCTTGCAAGCAAGTTTTTAATTTAGCCGCTAAGTTATGTTTGTTTAATTTTATTTTATTTTATTTTAAATATGAAAGAGGTATGCGTTGTGAAGATTTTTATGGATACCGCTAATGTCGCGGAAATTGCAGAAATGGCAGCGCTGGGCGTTGTATATGGCGTAACCACCAATCCGAGCCTGATTGCTAAAAGCGGCAGAACCCAGGCTGAGGTTATTCCCGAAATTTGCGCATTGGTTGACGGCCCTGTAAGCGCAGAAGTTATCAGCACCGATTGCGAAGGCATGGTTGCCGAAGCGCGTAAGCTGATGAAAATTTCCGATAAAGTTGTTATTAAAATTCCCTGCATTGCCGAAGGCCTGAAAGCTGTTAAAATTTTAAGCAAAGAAGGCATTAAAACCAACGTAACATTGGTGTTTAGTTTGCAGCAGGCACTTTTGGCAGCACGTGCAGGTGCAACTTATGTCAGCCCGTTTATCGGCCGTTTGGATGATATCGGCGAAAACGGTGTAGAACTGGTGGAAAAAATGGTTAAAGTTTTCCGTCAGTATAACCTTGATACGCAAATTATCGCAGCCAGTGTCCGCAATATGGAACATGTAGAAAAAGTAATGCTGGCAGGTGCCGATATTGCTACCATCCCTACCAAAGTATTAAAAGAAATGCTGCTGCATCCTTTAACAGATAAAGGTCTGGCACAGTTCCTTGAAGATTATAAAAACAGCTTGAAATAATATCACGCGGCGGCGTAAATGCTGCCGCTAATTTTTTATCTGCCACGGCAGGAATTTTTAAAAACGCATAGAATATAATTTATCGGAAAAAATCAACAGGTGATGCGGTTAACCCCGCGAGCTTAATAGGGAAGCCGGTGCGAATCCGGCGCAGTCCCGCTACTGTAATGGCGAGCCGTCTGCAATATGTCACTGAAGCGATGCTTTGGGAAGGCGCAGCGCGGCGATGAACCTGAGCCAGGAGACCTGCCTGTTACGAGTGCTATTGCCTACGGGGGATAGGTGGGTGCTTGCATATTGGCAAAAGTGTAATCCTCTTTGCATAAAGGGGATTTTTTGTTTATAGAAAGGAGTTTTAAGATGCCGGGTAAACTTGTTTTGGTAACGGGCGGTGCACGCAGCGGCAAAAGTGAATTTGCTGAAAAATATGTGCTGCATTATGGCGCTAGGTGCGCCTACATTGCTACCGCCGAGATTTTTGATGACGAGATGGCAGAACGTGTACTTTTACACCAGGCGCGCCGCCCCCAGACGCGCTGGATAAATTTTGAAGCCCCCTACAACGCTCATGAAGTGATGCAGGAAGCTGCGCAGCAGGCAGATACGGTTTTGTTTGATTGCCTGACGCTTTATATGAGCAATTTATTGTACGGCAAAAATGCGCTGCAGGGCACAACTGAACAAAAAGCACAGGCTGTAAAAGCAGAAATTGGCAAATTGCTTGCTGCTGCACGCCAAAGCGGCAAAACGGTTGTGTTTGTAACTAACGAAGTCGGCGCAGGCATTGTGCCGGAAAATGCTATGGCGCGCGAATACCGCGATATTGCGGGCTGGGTAAACCAGCAGGTTGCAGAAGCGGCAGACAGCGTGTTTTATTGCGTTGCCGGACAGGCAGTGGATATGAAGAAACTGGCTTTTAAGTTTGAGGAGGAAAACTGATGCAGAAAATTACTGTGCCGCCCCTTAATAAAGATGCGGCAGAAATTGTACGCCAAAACTGGTTGCGTTTGGACGAAGTGCCGGAGCAGCTTGGCAAAATAGAAAAAATGGTTGAAAAATATGCGGCAATCAGCGGAACGGCTGATTTTGAAGGCAAAATAAAAAGTGCCATGCTTTTAATGTGCGGCGACCACGGCATTGCCAAATATGGTGTAAGCGCCTACCCGCAGGAAGTAACCATGCAGATGATTAACGGTTATATGCGCGGCACGGCAGGTGCTAACGTAATGGCGCGCCATGCCGGTGCAGATGTATTTGTTGTGGATATGGGCACAACTTTTGATTTAACCCACTTGCCAAAAGTCCGCAACGAAAAGGTTGCCTGGGGTACGGAAGATTTTACCAAAGGCCCTGCCATGACACTTGAGCAGGCAGAAGAAGCATTGCAGCGCGGCATGAAAGTTGCCGATGAATGTATTGATAAAGGCTATAACATGCTGGTAACGGCAGAGATGGGCATTGGCAATACAACTTCAACCGCCGCTATCGTATCTGCGTTTACCGGGCTTGCACCGGAGCTGACAGTTGGGCGCGGCACCGGCATTAACGATGAACGCATGGTAGTAAAACGTAAAGTTGTTGCTGACGGTTTGGCTGTCAACAAACCGAAACTTGGCGATGCAATGGATATTTTGTGCAAAGTTGGCGGTTATGACCACGCCGGGCTTGCCGGTATGATTATTGCTGGTGCGCGCCGCCGCGTGCCGACCATGGTGGACGGCGTAAACGCAACGGCATCGGCGCTTTTGGCTTACGGCATTGAACCTGCCTGCGCAGATTATATGTTCTGCTCGCATTTATCGGCAGAAATATCACATGCCAAAATGCTGGAAATTTTAAACCTTCAGCCTATTGTCGATGCAGGCATGCGCCTTGGCGAAGGCACCGGCGCATCTTTGGCAATAGTTATTCTGCAATCGGCGCTTGATTTATATAAAAAATTAACCGCAGGTGAACAGCATGCGTGATTTTATAACCTGCCTGGAATTTTTAACGCGCATCCGTTTCAGTCACCGCACTGATTGGCGCGACGAAGATTTTTCGCGCAGCGTACCGTATTTTCCGCTGATAGGGCTTGTTATCGGCGCGTTTTTGGGAGCAGTTAACTATGGTCTTGTATGGCTTGCCGTACCCGATTTTATGCGTGCGGCACTGCTTATTCTTGCCGAGATAATAATTACCGGCGGACTGATGTACGACGGCTTTATGGATACGTCTGACGGCGTATTTTCGGCACGCAGCCGCGAACGTATGCTGGAAATTATGAAGGACAGCCATGTAGGTTCCAATGCTGTTTTGGCGGTTATTGTGCTTATTTTGCTGAAAGTATCGGCATACCTTGCCATTAACCCGGCGGAACTTACGGTGGCGCTGATAGCCATGAGTGTGGCAACGCGTACGTTTATGGTAATTTTCATCGTCAATTTTCCGTATGCGCGTAAAAACGGCATCGGGCACATGTTTACCATGTATGCCAAACCTATATACACTGTTATAGCCTTGGCACTTGGCATTTCCATAACGGCGGTATGCGGCACGGCTTACCTTGCGGTGATGGCTGTAACTTTTGTGCTGGTATTTGGCATTGCCAAATTTTTGCAAAGTCAGCTTGGCGGATTAACGGGCGATACTTACGGCGCGTTGACAGAATGCGGCAATGTGCTGTATTTGATAACGCTGATAATTTTGGCGCGCGTGCTTTTGATTGCTGCGTGCTGATTAACATAAAAAGGATGGTGCAAAATGGAAATAGATGTTCTGGCTGGCACGGTTCAGCCTCTTGATAAAACACTGGTTGCCAAGGCGCAGGAGCGTTTTGACAATTTAATTAAACCGGTCGGCTCGCTTGCCAAACTGGAAGAAATGACTACACGCTATGCTGCAATTTACGGCAGCGCCGATAAAAATGATGTGAACTATCCACATAAAACTTTGCTGGTATGGACTGATGAACCGGCAATAGCGGCTGAATATATGCAGGGTGAAAAAACAGTCTGCGTACTTGCAGAAAATTCCCAAATAAATACCCAAACTCTTTTGATAACGGCAGAAAATATTGAAGAAGCATTGCTTGAAGGTGCGCTTTTGGTAAAAGAAGCTGCCGGTGCAAACGGCGGACAGCAGGTACTGGCTTTTGGCTGTGCAGATGAAAAAGTTCCTGCATACACTATTGATAAAATCGCTGAAAACGGCTATGAATTTTTACAGCAGCTTGACAGTAAAACTATTGCCGCTATGGCAGGCGGCATTTTGCAGGCAGCAGCTTTAAAAGTGCCTGTAATGTTAGATGGCGCTGCAACCTGCCTTGCTGCACTGGCAGCGGTAAAATACAACGCTGCGGTTAAAGGCTATCTTTTTGCAGGGCATGTATCCTCAGAGCCGGCAATGGAAGATTTGCTGAAAACTATCGGCCTTGCTGCGCCGTTAAGGTTAGATGTAAAAGTTTGCCGCGGCGAAGGCGCCGTACTGGCGTTAAGCCTTTTGGACGCAGGCATTAAAGCCTATAAAGAAATGGAAACCTTTGCCGAAGCAGGCGTACATGTAGAAGTAAAAGAATTTTCGCATGCCGAAGAATTGAAAGGCAAACAGGAGGCAAAATAATGGGCAGGCTGTATCTTATCCGCCATGGCGAAACCGATTCCAACAAAAGTTACCGTTTTCAGGGGCAAACCGATATTGAACTGAATGCCAAAGGCAAAGCCCAGGCAGAATTACTGGCAGAGCATTTTAAGGAGATTCACCTTGATAAAATTTATTGCAGCAGCCTTACGCGCGCACGCCAGACAGCGCAGCCCATGGCTGAAACTCATAACTTAAAGGTAGAAACTTTTGATGACATTAAAGAGATTGCCTTTGGAGAATGGGAAGGCATGACTTTTGATGAAATTAATGCCAGGTGGCCCGGCGACATTGATGCTTTTTTTAAAAATCCAGCGCTGTGCCATGTGCCGGGGGGCGAAAATTTTTCGGCCGTTGCTGCGCGCGTAGAACCGTTTTTTAAACGCTGCCTGGCAGAGATGGACGATGCGGATATTGCCATAGTATCCCACGGAGGCATTATCCGTGTGCTGCTATGTTTGTTTTTGGACGTTGATTTGAACAAAATATGGAATTTCAGCGTAGGTAATTGCAGTACAACTACGCTTGCCAAATGGCGCGGATATAATACAGTGCTTGAATGTACCAACGCAACATATTATTTGCGTTAAATTTTGCCGCACAAATGTTAAAAACAGCTATGATATATTGACATTTGTACATTAAAAAGATATACTTTAAATAGTATATCTCTGTTGGTTCATAAAGGGTTCATATCTTCTTTAATGCTTCTTGCATTTATATCGAAGCCGTGGCACGTCTATGAAGTCCTCATGGGGTATGTTTAATGTAAGGAGCTGATAACAATGAAAGAAGACAAAACTTTAGTATGCAAGGAATGCGGCAAGGAATTTGTTTTTTCCGCTTCCGAACAGGAATTTTATGAATCCAAAGGCTTTACCAACGAACCGGGCCGCTGCCCTGCCTGCCGTCAGGCCCGCAAACAGCGCCTCGGCATTGTAAGCGAACGTCCGGCCCGCCAGATGTATCCGGCAGTTTGTGCTGAATGCGGCAAAGAAACCGAAGTTCCGTTCAAACCTTCCGAAGACCGTCCGGTTTACTGCCGCGACTGCTTTAACGCACATCACCGTGCATAATTAAATAACAACGCCTGCCGTTTTTGCGGCAGGTTTTTGTTTTTGCGGCAAATTTTATAAATAATGTGACAGAAATTTTGAGAAAGTTATGCGCGTTATGGTATAATATTTTAATAAGAAGAAAATTGGGGGTCATTTTATTTTAACACTTAAAGAAATTGCCGTTACAGACAAGGCTTTGTTTGAAAGTTATATGTCCCGCCCGGATTACCGCGGCTCGGAATGTGCTTTCGGCAACCTTTTTATGTGGCAAACCTGTTATGATATTTTTTGGACTGTTGCGCATGACTTTTTGGTTATAAAAGTAAAACGCAACGATATTGATTTTTTCTTACAGCCGTTTGGCGGCAAAGATGAAGACCTGCCTTTGCTGATGCAGGAAATTAAGGAATATAACGGCGGCCAGCCGTTTGAAATTCACGGTATTTACGAAGACGGCAAGGAAAGGCTGCTGAAAGCGTTTACCGATTTGGAAATTACCGAAGACCGTGATAACTGGGATTATGTATATTTGCAGCAGAATCTGGCAACACTGGCAGGGCGCAAATATCACGGCAAAAAGAACCACTGCAATGCTTTTGTAAAAGAATATCCGGATTACGTTTATGAAGAAATGAACCGCAGCAATATTGATGAATGCATTGCTTTTGGCGATATGTGGTGCGAACGCCGTATGGGCGACGACCCTTCGCTTGTATGCGAAAAATGCGCCATTCATGAAGCGTTGAACAATTTTGAAGTGCTGAATCTGCGCGGCGGTTTAATTCGCATTAACGGCAAGGTTGAAGCATTCAGCTTCGGCGAAAAAATTAATGATGATACCGCAGTGCTGCATGTAGAAAAGGCTAATCCGGAAATACGCGGCTTGTATTCGGTAATTAACCGCGATTTTGCCAAAAACGCGTGGGGTGATGTAACATATCTTAACCGTGAGGAAGATATGGGGCACGAAGGACTGCGCAAGGCGAAAGAATCGTACAAACCGGAATTTATGATTAAAAAATATTCTACCGTTTTTAAATAACAGAGGAATGTATGGATTTTAGGCTTTTAAATGCAAACCTGCTGCCGCAGGCAGCGGATTTGTGGGATTACTGCTTTGAAAAAAAGGGCGACCCGTTTTATGAATGGTATTTTGCGGAATACTGTTTAAAGCAGAATACTGTTATCGGCGGCTTTGATGGTGATAAACTGGCCTGTATGCTGCATTTGAACCCATACGCGGTTAGGCTGCGCGGGCGGGAAATACGTTTGCCGTACATTGTTGGTGTGGCAACGGCGCCGGAATACCGCGGGCAGCATTTAACCAAACCGCTTTTGGAAACCGCATTTACGGTTTTGCGGGCGCAGGGGGCGGCCTTTGCATTATTAATGCCCATTGACCCGGCCATTTATACGCCTTATGGCTTTAGCTACTGTTATTACCGCCATAATTACAAACTGCCGCTGGCAATGCTTAAAAACTTGCCGGCAGTGCAAAATATAAAAATAGTGCGCTATACAGATATAACAGATGGGGTAGAAGCAGCCGAAGCCGTTTATAAAAACTGCATGCAGAGTTTAAACGGCATGGCGGTGCGTTCAACAGAAAAATGGCAGGAACTTTTAAACGGCTATAAAGCCGAAAAAGTAATGTTTGCCGCTGCTGTTCAAAATGGGCAAACAACAGGTTATATGCTGTATTCCGTTGACGGCGGCGTTTTTAAAGTACAGGAAATGCTGACGCTGAATCATGAAGCGCAAACAGCACTTCTGCGTTATGCGGCAGGGCATTTAAGCGCTGCGCAGACTTTGGAGTGGCTGGCAGAAGAAGGGAATTTGGCGCATCTTGATTTTAACAATGCTGGTTACTGCGGCAGCTTAAAGCCTTTTATGATGGCGCGCTGTCTGAACATCCGCAAAGCGCTGGACGTTTTGCCTGTTCCGCAGGAACTTGAAGGCGAAGCAGTGCTGCTTATTACAGATAAATTTTTGCCGCTGAACAACGGGCTTTTGAAAATAAAGGCACAAAATGGTGTGCTCAGCCATGCCAGCACCCTTGATGACGAAGAAATCATTATGGATGTTACGGCTTTTACGCAGTTATATTTCGGTGCGTTTAGCTTTGATGAGCTTGTGCGCGCCGGTAAAATAAAAGTTAATAATCCGCAGAAATGCGGTTTTATGCAGGCATTGTTTGCCAAATGCCGCAATTACATTAACGAGTATTATTGAAAATAAAGCAGGGAGGCTGATTTAATGGACAAAATCAGACGCATTTTTGTAGAAAAAAAAGATGCTTTTGCTGTTGAGGCAAGAGGCCTTTTGGCTGATTTGCAGACAAACCTCGGCATGAAAGGCTTAACCGGCATCCGTGTACTTAACCGCTATGACGTAATGGGCGTAACGGATGAAGAATTTGCTGCTGCCAAAGGTCTTGTGCTTAGCGAGCCGCCGGTTGATACCGTTGCGGAAGAACTGGAAGTTCCGGCAGGCTGCCGTGCTTTTGCCGTGGAATTTTTGCCCGGCCAGTATAACCAGAGGGAAGACTTTGCAGCACAGTGCATTCAGCTTATTACTCAAAAAGAACGCCCGCTGGTATCTTCTGCCAAAGTTTATATTTTGTCCGGCACAATCAGCGACGAAGAGTTTGCTAAAATTAAGGCTTACTGCATTAATCCTATTGAAGCGCGTGAAGCAGCATGGGAAAAACCTGAAACTCTTGTACAAAGCTGCGAAGAACCGCAGAAAATTAAATCTGTGGCAGGCTTTTTGACTTTCAGTAAGGACGAAATGGAAACCTACCGTGTAGAAAACGGTCTTGCCATGAGCCTTGAAGATTTACTGTGGTGCCAGAAATATTTTAACGAAGAACACCGTGAACCGACTGTTACCGAAATTAAAGTGCTTGATACTTACTGGTCTGACCATTGCCGCCATACCACTTTCATGACTCAGATTGAGGACGTGGAAATTGAACCCGGCCTTTACAATCAGCCGGTACAGGCTGCGCTTGATAAATACATGGCAGCGCGTGACGAAGTTTACGGCGCAGATACCAAACGCCCTGTTACTTTAATGGATATTGCCGTTATTGGTATGAAAAAACTGCGTGCTGAAGGCAAACTTAACGATTTGGACGAATCGGAAGAAATTAATGCCTGCACCATTGTTGTGCCTATTGAAGTAGACGGCAAAACCGAAGAATGGCTGTTGCTGTTTAAAAACGAAACCCATAACCATCCGACGGAAATTGAGCCGTTTGGTGGTGCTGCTACCTGCCTTGGCGGTGCAATCCGCGACCCGCTTTCCGGACGTGCTTATGTATATCAGGCAATGCGCGTAACCGGCGCTGCCGACCCGCGCGTACCGGTTGAAGATACTCTGCCCGGCAAACTGCCGCAGCGTAAAATTACCATTGGCGCTGCCGCTGGTTACAGTTCTTACGGCAACCAGATTGGCCTTGCAACCGGACATGTACAGGAATATTACCATGATAGATTTGTAGCAAAACGCATGGAAGTAGGCGCTGTTGTAGGCGCTGTTCCCCGTAACCTTGTTAAACGCGAAACTCCTGAACCGGGCGACCTTTTGGTTCTGCTTGGCGGCAGAACTGGACGCGACGGCTGCGGCGGTGCAACCGGTTCTTCCAAAGAACATACCGTTGATTCTCTGGCAAGCTGCGGCGCAGAAGTACAGAAAGGCAATCCGCCGACGGAACGCAAAATTCAGCGTTTGTTCCGCAACCCGGAAGTTACGCCGATGATTAAACGCTGCAACGACTACGGTGCAGGCGGCGTATCTGTTGCTAACGGCGAACTTGCCGACGGCATGGTTATTGACCTTGACAAAGTGCCTAAAAAATATGAAGGCCTTGACGGTACAGAACTTGCAATTTCCGAATCCCAGGAACGTATGGCTCTTGTTATCGCTCCGAAAAATATTAAAAAATTCGTGGCATTTGCTGATGAAGAAAACCTTGAAGCAACCGTTATCGGTGAAGTTACCGGAACAAGAAGGCTTGTTATGTTCTGGCGCGGCGATAAAATCGTTGACCTTTCGCGTGACTTCTTGAATACTAACGGCGTTGCCCAGCATGCCGATGTTAAAGTTTGCGAAACCGCCGGCGAATGTGTATTTGATAAAATTCCGGCAGAAGTAGCTGCTGCCAAAGACTTAAAAGAAGCATGGCTTGCTAACCTTGGCAGGCTGAATGTTTGCAGCCAGAAAGGGCTTTCCGAACGTTTCGACAGCACTATCGGCCGCGGCAGCGTAATGATGCCGTTTGGCGGCAAAAAACAGCTTACTCCTTCGGAAGGTATGGTAGGCAGATTGCCTGTTCTGCACGGAAAAACCACGGCGGCTTCCGTTATGGCCTGTGGCTATAACCCGGACGTTGCCTGCTGGAGCCCGTTCCATGGCGCAATGTATGCAGTTATTGAATCTGTAACCCGTGCTGTTGCATTGGGCGCTGACCCGGCAAAACTGCGCCTTACCTGTCAGGAATATTTCCCCAAACTGCATAATACCGAACTGTGGGGCCAGCCGTTTGCCGCACTTTTAGGTGCCTTTACCGTACTTGATGCTTTGGAACTGCCTGCTATTGGCGGCAAAGACAGCATGTCCGGCACTTTTATGGATAAAATGGTTCCGCCTACACTCGTTTCCTTTGCAGTTGATGTTATCGACGGCGACAAAGCCGTATCTGCTGAATTCAAACAGGCAGGCAGCAAAGTTGTTTTCCTTTCCTGCCCGCGCGATAACAGCGAAGTGCCTGATTTCAGCGTGCTGAAACAAAACCTTACTGCTGTACACAATGCCATTCTGGCAGGAAAAATAAACGCAGCGGCTGCTGTAAAAGAAGGCGGCATTGCAGCGCTTATTACCACAATGTGCCTTGGCAATAACCTTGGCTTTGAATTCATTAAACCTTATAATGATACGGACGGACTCTTTACCTTGCAGCCGGGCGGCATGGTGCTTGAACTTGCTGCAGGCGCAGAGCCGGAAGAACTTTTTGAAGGCCTTGATTACATGCTGCTTGGCCATACGGCTGAAAAAGCAGTTATTGCCATCAACGATGACGTTATTGAAATTGCCGCAGCAGAAAAAGCATACAGCACTCCGCTGGAAAGCATTTTCCCGTCCAAAACTGCGGATAAAGATGACAAAGACATTGATTTGCCGCTTTACAAGGCAGAACTGCCTTTAACCGCACCGGTAACCATTGCCAAACCGCGCGTATTTATTCCGGTATTCCCGGGCATTAACTGTGAATATGATTCTGCCCGCGCTTTTGAAGATGCCGGCGCAGTTGCAGAAACTTTCATTGTCCGCAACCTTACTCCGCAGGCAGTTGAAGAATCTGTTGAAACAATGGTAAAAATGATTGACAATGCGCAGATTGTTATGCTTCCGGGCGGCTTCAGTGCCGGTGACGAACCGGACGGCAGCGGCAAATTTATTGCTACTATGCTGCGTAACCCGCGCATTAAGGAAGCTATCGAACGTTTGCTGAATGACCGCGACGGTTTGATGCTCGGCATTTGCAACGGCTTCCAGGCACTTATAAAACTCGGCCTTGTGCCTTATGGCGAAATCCGCGATATGAAATCTGACAGCCCGACTTTAACTTTCAACAATATCGGCCGTCATGTATCGCAGATTGTCAATACCCGCATTGTTTCCAATAAATCTCCGTGGTTCAGTGCCGTTGAACCCGGTGAAATCCATTCCGTTGCCGTATCTCACGGTGAAGGTCGCTTCTATGCAACGGAAGAAACCATTAAGGAACTGTTTGCCAACGGACAGGTTGCAACCCAGTACGTTGATGAAAACGGCAAACCGACTATGGCAATGCCGTATAATCCCAATGGTTCTCTGTATGCTATCGAAGGCATTACCAGCCCTGACGGCAGAATTCTCGGCAAAATGGGCCATACCGAACGTTTCGTTCCCGGCCTGTTTAAAAATATCAGCGGCAATAAAGACCAGAAAATCTTTATCAGCGGCGTAAATTATTTTAAATAAAAATTAACTGATTTAAAAAAGCCATCCGGTATTTTGCCGGGTGGCTTTAATTTTTTGTGGTATAATTAATAATGTAATTTTATGTGACGGAGAGTACAATGAAACTGTTTTATATAGCCGCTGGCGGCGCTGTTGGAGCAGTGCTTCGTTATCTTACAGGAAATTCCGCTGCTAAATATTTTAATCCGCAGCTTCCGTACGGTACTTTTATAATTAATGCAGCCGGTTGTTTTTTGATGGGGCTGTTAATGACGCTGATTGAAGATAAGCAGCTTTTGCCGCCGGTATGGCGTTTGTTTTTATGCGTAGGCGTGCTTGGCGGATTTACTACATTTTCATCTTTTGGTTATGAAGTATATACATTAATTTCGGAAGGAAATTTATATGGCGGGCTGCTTTACGCTGCGGGCAGTGTTGCGACAGGTATTTTAGGCGTGGCTGGCGGCGTGATGCTTGCCAGAAATTTTTAAATTAGCAACAGCTTACTGTAAAAATTGATGATACTGCTCCTTTTATGGTATAATTTATTATTAGAGATTTTTGGAGGTTTGTATGATTTTAGATAAAGAGTTAAACGCGCCGGGAAAAGACAAAACATATTTTGTGCTTAACTACGGCTGCCAGATGAACGAAAGTGATGCTGAGCACTACGCAGGCCAGCTTGAAGATTTGGGCTACGATAAAGCTGATGATTTTCATAATGCCGATGTTATTGTAGTAAATACCTGCTGCGTACGCGAAAGCGCAGAAAAACGCATTTTAGGAAAAATCGGCGAATTAAAACGCGTTAAAGAACAGCATCCGGGGCAGGTTATTTGCGTAGCGGGCTGCATGGCGCAAAAAGATGGTGAAAAACTGATAAAAAAACATCCGCAGATAGACCTTTTAATTGGTACGGCGCATGTAAATGGCTTTAAAGAAATTCTTTCAGACTTTATCGCCGATAAGGGCGGACGTGTTTATGACGGCATGGCAATTGCAGACAGTGAGTTTGAAGGCAACCGCGTGCGCCAGAGCGGATTTTCTGCGTGGATTCCTATTATGTAGGCTGCAACAACTTCTGCACTTACTGCATTGTGCCGTATGTACGCGGACGTGAGCGCAGCCGCAGCATAGAAAATATAGTAGAAGAAGTAAAGCAGGCCGTTGCCAATGGTTATAAAGAATTTACGCTGCTTGGGCAGAACGTAAATTCCTATGGCAAGGATTTTGGCGAAAAAGGCATGTTTGCCAAACTTCTGCGCCGTGTAAATGAAGTGCCCGGTGTGGAACGTATCCGCTATATGACCAGCCATCCGCGCGACATGGGCGAAGATGTTATACAAGCAGTTGCAGAATGTGAACATGTTTGCGAAAACTTCCACATTCCGTTTCAGGCGGGCAGCAGCCGCATTTTAAAATTAATGAACCGCGGCTATACACGCGAGCAGTATCTTGATTTGGTGGCGATGATTCGCCGCTATGTACCGGAGGCTGCCATTACAACAGATATTATTGTAGGCTTCCCCGGCGAAACTGAGGAAGATTTTGAAGATACCCTTTCATTGGTAAAAGAAGTTGGCTTTGACGCTGCTTACACATTTATTTACAGCAAACGCAGCGGAACGCCTGCTGCTAAAATGGAAGGACAGATTCCGCTGGATGTAAAAAAAGCGCGCCTTAACCGTTTAATGGAGGCTCAAAATATAAACAGCCTTGCGCGCAACAGGGAAATGGTGGGCAAAACTTATGAAGTTCTTGCCGAAGGCCCCAGCCAGAATAATCCCGGCGTATGGTGCGGCAGAACGCGCACCAATAAACTTGTTTTGTGGCCCGTTGAAGGGCGTGAATTTACCGCAGGGCAGAAAGTTAACGTAAAAATTGAAACTGCCCAGACATGGCTTGTGAAAGGACAGGCGGAGTAAAAATGGCTGCAAATTATACGCCTATGGTGCAGCAGTATCTGGAGGTTAAACGCCAGCATCAGGATGAGCTGCTGTTTTTCCGCTTAGGCGATTTTTATGAAATGTTTTTTGACGATGCGTTAACAGCATCGCGCGAACTGAATATTACCTTAACCGGACGCGCTGCCGGACTGGAAGAGCGCATACCTATGTGCGGCGTGCCTTATCACAGTGTTGATGGTTATATTGCCAAGCTGATAAAAAAAGGCTACCGCATTGCCATTTGTGAGCAGGTTGAAGACCCGAAACTTGCCAAAGGCATTGTTGAACGTAAGGTTATAAAAATTATTACGCCGGGCACAGCTTTAAACGAGCAGCTTTTGGATGATAAACATAATCGCTTTTTGGTATTTTTGCAGCAGGACGGCGGGCGTTTATGCCTTGTTGCGGCAGATATTTCTACCGGCGAATGCCAGTGGTTTACCGGTGAAGGGGCAGAAATGCTTACTGCCGTGCAGGAACAGCTTTTCCGTATTCAGCCGGCAGAAATTGTGATTTACAGCGGCATAACGGAATGGGATAAACTGGAAAACTGGATTAAAGCCAAATTGCCGGATTGTGCTGTGTCTTTCTATCAGGAAGAAAACGAAAATGCAGATTATTTTGAAACGCATTTTACAGGCAGCGAATACGGGCAGGATGTTTTGGTACATAGTGCGGCGGAACATATGCTGCGCTACCTGCACAGCACCGTTAAGGCCGATTTAACCCATATTAACCGTTTAACGCGTATTGCTACAGAAAAATTTATGAACCTTGATGCAACGGCAATCCGCAATCTTGAACTGGTTAAAAATATGCGTGACGGCACCAAACGCGGCACGCTGTTAGATGTGCTGGATTTTACCGTTACAAGCATGGGGGCGCGTAAACTGCGCAGCTGGATAGAATGCCCGCTGCTTGATTTGGGGCAGATTAACGCGCGGCAGGAAGCCGTGGCAGAACTTTTGAACAACTTGCAGCTCCGCACCAGGCTTACGGAAGAAATGAAAAAGGTTTTTGACCTTGAGCGCATTATCTCCCGTATAGAAGTTGGCAGCGCCAATGCCCGCGATTTGGTGGCGCTGCGCAGTTCGCTTGCAGTTTTGCCGGGCATTAAAGAACTTTTGAATACAGCTCAAAGCAGGCTCCTGGGCTATTGGGCACACGGACTGCATCTGCATCAGGAGATTTATGATACGCTTGCGGCAGCTATTGTTGATGAGCCGCCGTTTTCCGTACGCGAAGGCGGCATGATACGTACCGGGTACGATTTGGAACTTGATGAACTGCACAGCATTGCCAAAGATAATAAAACATGGATGCAGAACTTTGAGCAGAAAATCAAAGAAGAAACTGGCATCAAAACTTTAAAAGTAGGTTACAATAAGGTTTTCGGTTATTATATCGAAGTCAGCAAAGGGCAGTCGGCTTCTGTGCCGGATTATTTTGTACGCAAGCAGACTCTTGTTAATGCCGAGCGTTATATTGTGCCGGAACTGAAAGATTTTGAAAATAAAATTTTAAGCGCCAAAGAAAAAATTGAACAGCTTGAATATTATATTTTTAATAATCTGCGTGAGCAGATACGCGCCAAAATACCGGAAGTGCAGGAAACGGCGCGTGCGCTGGCTAATATTGATGTGCTGGCATCCCTGGCAGAGGCTGCGTTTAAATATAATTATGTGCGCCCGCAGCTTAACAACCGCAGCGAAATACATATTGCAGACGGGCGGCATCCGGTAGTGGAACGTTTGCTGGAACGCGATATTTTTGTGCCGAACGATACTAATTTAAACAGTACCGATGAACGCATGATTATCATTACCGGTCCGAATATGGCAGGAAAATCCACTTATATGCGTCAGGTTGCGCTATTGACGCTGATGACGCAGATGGGCAGCTTTATTCCTGCAAGGCAGGCCAATATTTGCCCGGTTGATAAAATTTTTACCCGTGTAGGCGCCAGTGATGACCTTGCCACAGGGCAAAGCACTTTTATGGTAGAAATGAACGAAGTGGCGCAGATTTTAAAATACGCTACCAGAAACAGCCTGATTATTTTAGACGAAGTCGGGCGCGGAACCAGTACTTTTGACGGTATGAGCATTGCACGCGCCGTTATGGAATATATTCACGAAAAAATTAAGGCTAAAACCTTATTTGCAACCCATTACCACCAGCTTATTGAACTGGAAAACACTATGGAAGGCGTTAAAAATTACAGTGTTGCGGTTAAAGAACGCGGCAATGATATTGTCTTTTTACGCCGTATTGTGCGCGGCGGCAGCGATAAAAGCTATGGCGTGCATGTTGCAAGGCTGGCAGGCCTGCCCAAACGTGTTTTGGAACGTGCCAATGACTTTTTGGAAGAATACGATAATAACGGGCATCAACAGGTGCAGCAGGTACGGCATGACAGCGGCATGATGGGCTCGCTGTTTGGCAGCGCATTGCAGCAGCGGCTGGCAAATATGGATGTTATGAGCATGACGCCAATTGAGGCGATGAATACTTTATATAAATTGCAGGAGGAGGCTAAACGCGAAGGAGGTGCTTTATGACAGCAGCCGAAGTAAAACTTTTAGACCAGAACACTGCTAACCAGATTGCGGCCGGCGAAGTGGTGGAAAAACCTGCTTCCGTAGTAAAGGAACTGGTAGAAAACGCACTTGACGCCGGCGCAGATAAAATAGAAGTAACGATTTTTGAAGGCGGTACGCAGTATATCCGCGTAGCAGATAACGGCAGCGGCATGACGGAAACTAATGCGCGCCTTGCCGTGCTGCGCCATGCAACCAGTAAAATCCGTGCGGCAGAAGATTTAATGAGCCTGCATACGCTTGGTTTCCGTGGTGAAGCTCTGCCAAGTATTGCATCTGTCAGCAATTTTCAGCTTTTGACGCGCACGGCGGATGAAGAATTTGCAACCAGCATCCGCATTGACGGCGGCGAAGATATGGAATGCCAGCAAAGCGGCGGACAAACAGGCACAACCGTAATTGTTGAGAACCTGTTTTTTAATGTGCCGGCGCGCCGCAAGTTTTTGCGCACCAATGTAACGGAAGGGCGTTATATTAACGAACTTTTAACACGCCTTGCGCTTTCACGTCCGGAAGTACGTTTTAAACTTGTAAGCAACGATAAAGAAGTTTTAAGCACGCCCGGCAACGGCAGCCTTTTTGATACTATAACTGCTTTATATGGCAAAAAAGTAAGCGATGAGCTGTTAAAAGTAGATTTTGACGGTACTGATGTAAAAATCAGCGGTTATATCGGCAAGCCTACTTTGCTGAAAGGCACGCGCCAATGGCAGACTTTTATGGTAAACGGACGCATTATCAATAACCGCATGATGAGCAAAGCGATTGACCACGCATACCAGTCGCAGATACCAAAAAGCGGTTTTCCCTTTGCCGTGCTGATGGTGGAAGTTGACACGCACAGCATTGATGTAAACGTGCATCCGCAGAAGAGCGAAATAAAATTCAGCGATGACAGCGTTGTTTATAAGGCAATGTATAAAGCATTGACTGATGCTTTAACTCGTCCGATGAGCGCAAAACCGCAGCAGTCGCTCAACCTTTTGCCGGACAGCGAACTGGCTGTGTTTAAGCCGGTCGGGCAGGGTATTATTACAGATGATGAACCTGTAAAAACTGTTCCTCAGCCAAAACCGCAGCCGGAACAGCGTCCGCTTTATGAGAATGTTTTTAAAACGGAAACCCCAAAACCTGTGTATGATAAACCAGTGCAGCCAAGCGTATGGAAAGAGCCGGAATATACTTATACTCCGCCTAAAACCGAACCTGTTTATACCATTAATGAAGTCCGTGAAGAGTTTAAAAAACAGGATGACGTTGTTTCCAACATCATTGGCTTTACTGATACGGATAATGAAACTACAAGTATCTGGCCTATCGGGCAGGTAGATAAAACTTTTATCATTGCTCAAAGTGAAGATACACTGTATTTAATTGACCAGCACGCAGCGCATGAACGTATTTTGTACGACAAGTTTGTAAATGCGCACAATAACATACCGGCGCAGACGATGCTGATGCCGCTGTATCTTGATGTCAGTGCGCATGATGTAGAACTTATTGAACAGCATCGTGAAGATTTTTTGCGCCTTGGCGTTGATATCGAACCTGCCGGCGAAGATGTTCTGCGCGTATCAAGCCTGCCAACGGATATTAAAGCCGATGGTGCGGAAGATTTTATCCGTGAAATTACCAAAATGCTGAGCGAGATGAAAAACATCAGCCCAAGCGACCTGCGCCAGAATATGCTGCATATGATGGCATGCAAGGCGGCAATTAAAGCAGGCGAGGTTTTGAATATGCGCCAGATGCGCCAGCTTATTATTGAACTTTGCAATACGGAGCATCCTTTTACCTGTCCGCATGGGCGTCCGTGTATGATAGAAATAAGCTCGGCAGAGCTTTATAAAATGTTTAAGCGGACATGAGCGGTTTAAAATTTGCAGTAACAGAAGGGCGCAACAGCGGGCTTGCCTGGCAGGCACGCGCATGGGCAAAAGGGTTTGGCGTGCCGTATCTGCGGCGCGGGCGCAGCGGTTCGCTTGAAGAATTATGCGCCAAGTTCGGATTAACGGCGCTTTTGGTGGCAACAAAATTAGGCCCGCATGTTTTTACGGAAGAAGGACGTTTCTTCTTTCATCCCAGCATGGCGGATTTACGCTTAAAGCATATTGCTGCGGGCGAAAGTGACCATTTGGTGCAAGCCCTGGCGTTAAAACCGGGGGCAAAAGTTTTAGACTGTACTTTAGGCCTTGCCAGTGATGCGCTGGTGGCAAGTTATGCCGTGGGAGCACAAGGAAAAGTGGTTGGCGTGGAAGCTTCACCGCTTTTGGCATTTACGGTAGCGCGCGGTTTGCAGCAGTATGCAAGCGGCAATGCCGAAGTTGATGCAGCCATGCGCAGGATAAAAGTTATTCGAGCCAAAGCGGAAGATTATTTAAAAATATTGCCGCAGGATAGTTTTGATGCTGTTTATTTTGACCCGATGTTCCGTTTCGGTGTAAAAACATCGGCTAATATGAAACCTTTAAGGCCTATTGCTTATGAAAAAGAAATAACATTATCTGTTCTGGAACTCGCCTTAAAAGCAGCACCGCGCGTGGTGATAAAGGAGCGCAGCAAGGATTTTCTGCGCAGCCTCGGATGTACCGAAGTGCAGGGCGGCAGATACAGCCGCGTAAAATACGGAATTATCAGGAGATAGTTTTTATGAAAAAACAAATAGCCGTTATCCTCGGCCCTACGGCAACCGGCAAAAGCCATTGCGGCATTGGGCTGGCTAAAGCGCTTAACGGCGAAATTATATCGGGCGATTCAATGCTGGTATACCGCGGCATGGATATTGGCACAGCAAAGCCTACGGAAGAAGAACTGGCCGCAGTGCCGCATCATATGGTAAATATTTTGCCGCCTGATGCCTCGTTTAACGTAGTTGATTTTAAAGAACGGGCTGAAAGCCTGATTGATGAAATAACAGCGCGCGGCAAACTGCCCATTATTGTTGGCGGTACAGGCTTATATATTAAAGCGCTGCTTGAAAATTATCAGTTCAGTTCTGCCGGTGAAGATTCTGCTTTGCGCAGGGAACTGGAACAGCTTTTGGCAGAGCAGGGCAAAGAAGTTTTGTTTGCACGTTTGCAGAAAGCAGCACCACAGGAAGCGGAATGTATTGATATTAACAATACGCGCCGCGTAATACGCGCTATTGAAGCAGCCGAAAGCGGCGATAATATTTCGCACAGCAAGAGTGAAGAACTTGCTTACGATGCTGCCGTGTTTGGCCTGCGTATGGAACGCAGCGTGCTGTATGACCGTATTAACCGCCGCGTTGACATTATGCTTGAGCAGGGGCTTTTGCAGGAAACGCAGTGCCTGCTGGACGCCGGTGTGCCGGAAACGGCGCAATCTATGCAGGCAATAGGTTACAGGCAGACGGTAATGTATTTAAAAGGCGAATGGGATTACGCAACTGCCGTTGATAAATTGAAACAGGCAACACGCAATTTTGCCAAAAGGCAGTTTACCTGGTATAAAAAAATGCCGTATGTGCAGTGGTTTGATTTGCCTGCCGAACCTGATTACGAAAAAGTAACGGCCGAAATGATTAAAACAGTTGTTAAAATGTTTAAGATAGGTTAAAATTATTACAATAAGAAATATAATAATAAATTATGAAGGGGCTGTAAACAACTATGAATACCAATGCGAAACCCGCTATGAATTTGCAAGACAGCTTTTTGAACCATGTAAGAAAGGAAAACTTGGGCGTTATCATTTACCTTGTTAACGGTTTCCAAATCAGAGGTTTGGTACGCGGCTTTGATAATTTTACAGTTATTATAGAAAACGAAGGCAAGCAGCAGCTTGTTTATAAACATGCCATTTCTACAATTTCTCCGGCAGCCAATATTACAATTATGCAGCCGGAAAAACGCGAACAATAATTTCAAATGCAGGAAAAACGGCGCTGTGGCGTTGTTTTTCTTTATATAGGGTATTTTTATGGCAACAAAGATGCAGCTTTTTTTAGAATATTTAACCGTTGAATTGGGGCTTTCGCCAAATACAAGGCAAGCTTATGAGCGTGATTTGCGCCTGTTTGTAAAAGCATTGGGCTTTAAAAGCGCAGACAGCCTTACAAGCGTGGAACGCCAGCAGATAACGGATTATATGACCGGGTTAAAGGCAAAAGGCATGGCGGCTGCAACTATTGCCCGTAAACTGGCGGCGGTAAAAGCCTTTTACCGTTTTATGACGGCAGAAGGCTATATGGATGCCAATCCGGCGGAAGTTATTGAAGCTGGGACAAAAGGCATTAAACTGCCGCGTGTTTTAAGCGAGGATGAAGTGTTGCGCCTTTTAAACCAGCCGGATATAAAAACGGCGGAAGGATTCCGCGACCGTACAATGCTGGAGGTTTTATATGCTACCGGCATGCGTGTTTCGGAACTGATTAACCTGACGCTGGAACGTGTTGATTTAAATATGAAATATATCATCGCTTTCGGCAAAGGTTCCAAAGAACGCATTGTTCCGCTTGGCTCTGTCGCTGCCGGATTTTTGCAAAAATACCTTAGTGAAGTGCGCCCGAAACTTGTACATGAAGAAAATGCAACGAACATAGTATTTCTTGCTTTTGGCGGACATGAACTTACACGCCAGCGTTTTTGGCAGATTATCCGCACTTACGGCATGGCAGCGGGCATTAATAAAAAACTTACCCCGCATATTCTGCGCCATTCATTTGCAACGCATCTTTTGGATAACGGTGCTGATTTGCGCAGCGTACAGGAACTTTTGGGGCATTCCGATATATCGACGACACAGATTTATACGCATTTAACCAATAAACGCCTGCGTGATATTTACGCCAAAGCGCATCCGCGGGCATAAAGGAGGAACGACATGGCTAAGAGAAGAAGCAAAAAATCTTCTAACTGGTTAACGGTAATTATACTGGCAGTAGTGCTTATCGCCGCTGTGGCGGCGGGCATATACTATGCGGCATCGCGTGCAGAAAAAGATGTAGAGGATAATAGCGTTACAGGCCAGAAACAGATTGAGCTTTTAGAAGAATCAAAAGCAGCCCAGAAGGCGGTTGATGACATTTTGCTGACACGCAGCAACTGGCAGCTTACCGATAATGGGCGCGGACAGCAGGAAGAAGAACAGGCTTCCGGCGTAAAGGTAATCTGGAATAAACGCGAACTTGCCATTGGCGTTCCACCTGCAACCGAACTGCGCGATGCGGCAGGCTGGCTGAGCGATAAACTTGATGGCAGCAAACTTAAAACAACCCGCCTTGAAGAGACTACTTATAATGATTGGGATGCTGTAAGGATTGATATTGCCATCAGCACCAAGGCTGGTGAAGGAACTAAAGAGTTTGTAACGGATACGGTTTATTTTTATCATAACCTTAATCTTGATAAGCCAGACAAAGATATAAAAAAGGAAACGCCTAAACGCAGCCACCACGGCAAACTTGCTGTAATTATAGATGACTGCGGCTATGATGTTGACCTTGTGCAGCGTCTTGTAAATTTGCATGCGCCGTTCAGTTTTGCCATTATTCCGTACCGTGATTTCAGCAGTGATTCGCTGCATGTAATTAACGGCGGCGGACAGGTTGCCATGCTGCACTTGCCTATGGAACCGATGAACGCATCCGCGATGAGCGAAGGTAAAAGCACTGTTTTAACCAGCATGGATGATAAACGCATTATGCAGCTTACCCGTGAAATGGTTGAAAGCCTGCCCGGCATCAGCGGTGTTAATAACCACCAGGGCAGCAAAGCCACCAGTGATGAACGCACTATGCGGGCAGTATTAAAAGAACTTAAACGCCAGGGGCTGTTTTTTGTAGACAGCAATACCTATGCTAAATCGCTGGGCGATAAACTGGCTGCAGGCATGGGCATACCGACAGGCCGCAACAATATCTTTTTGGACAATAGCACCAACGAAGATGAGATAATCAAAAAAATTTGGCAGGCTGCTGCCATTGCCGATAAATACGGCAGCGCCATTGCAATCTGCCATGCCCGTCCGCATACTGTTAACGCATGGGAACAGGTTATTGATGAAGTAAAGGCTTCAGGGCTTAAACTGGTGCCTGTCACAGAAGTTTTACACTAAATACACTTACAGTATTTGAAAATTAATCTTTAAATTGTTATAATATTTAATAGGGCTTTGCCTTAAATGCTTTTTAATGTTTTGTTTTATTTATGAAGGAGGACACTAATTATTATGAAAACAGCTTTTTTAATGACAGCACTGACCGTGCTTTTGGTGCTTATCGGCGATTATTTCGGCGGTTTGCAGGGCATGATTGTGATGTTGAGCATTTCGGTAATCATGAACTTTTATGCTTACTGGAACAGTGATAAAATGGTACTGAGGCACTACAATGCCCGCGAAGTTGATGCACAATCCGCACCGGCATTATATAAAATGGTGCAGGAGCTTGCTCGCCGCGGCAATTTGCCGATGCCTAAAGTTTATATTATCGACAGCCCCGTTCCCAATGCTTTTGCAACCGGACGTAACCCTGAACACGCTGCCGTTGCCGTAACCACGGCACTGTATGATGTTCTTGACAAACGCGAAATTGCAGGCGTTCTTGGCCATGAACTCAGCCATGTTAAACACAACGATATTTTAATCAGCACAATTGCCGCAACAATGGCCGGTGTTATTACCACCATTGCCCAGTGGGGCATGTTCTTGGGCGGCGGCCATCAGGATGAAGAAGGCAACAATGGCGGCAACTTTATTGTTACATTGCTGATTATGATTCTTGCTCCTATCGCTGCAGCGCTTATTCAAATGGCGGTATCCCGTTCCCGCGAATATCTTGCCGATGAAGGCGGCGGCGAACTTTGCGGCGACCCGGATGCGCTGGCTGATGCTCTTTTAAAAATTGAGGCTTATGCACAGCGCCGCACCATGCCTGGTGCAACCGAAGCTACTGCGCATATGTTTATTATCTGTCCGTTCAGCAGAAAAACTATGCAGCAAATGTTCAGCACTCACCCCAGCACGGAAGAACGTGTAGCACGTCTGCGTGAGCAGGCTGCCGAAATGAAAAGACACGGAGGCCGTTAATAATGGATAAGAAAACTAAACTGGCTTGGCTGAAAAGATATTCAGAAACCAATGCCGTATCGGGCTTTGAAGCCCCTATGAAAGAGCTTATGCAGGAACGCCTTGCAGGCAAAGCCGAAGTAAGCTATGATAAACTTGGCAGCGTGGTATTTACCAGTGCTGTTTCCGATGAAAATGCGCCCAAAATTATGCTGGCAAGCCATATGGATGAAATTGGTTTTATGGTTAAACATATTACCAAAGAAGGCTTTTTGAAATTTGTCTGCCTTGGCGGCTGGTGGGAACAGGTTATGCTTGGACAGCGCGTAACCGTGCATGGCAGCAAAGGTGATTTAGCAGGCGTTATCGGTAGCAAACCGCCCCATATTTTAACGCCAGAAGAACGTACCAAAGTTGTGCAGAAACGCGATATGTACATTGATATTGGCGTTGAAGATGAAAAAGAAGCCCGTAAACTCGGCGTATTTGAAGGCTGCCCTGTTACGCCTTATGCCGAAATGGCGGTTATGGCCGATGGCAAAACTCTGCTTGGAAAAGCATGGGATAACCGCATTGGCTGTGCAGTAATGGCAGATGTTATGGATAATATTTCCGCCAAAAAACATCCTAACACTGTTTATGGTGTGGCAACCGTACAGGAAGAAGTTGGGCTTCGCGGTGCGCAGACCAGCGTAAACCTGTTAAAGCCGGATGTCGCTTTTGTAATTGATACCTGTGTGGCAGGGGGAACTCCCGGCGTGGCAGATGATGTTGCTCCGGCAAAAATCGGCAGCGGCATAGCAATTACTATTTATGATGCCGGTATGATTCCTAATACTGCATTGCGCGATTTTGCGGCTAAAGTAGCCAAAGATTTAAAAATACCTACGCAAATCAGCATTTCTGAAGGCGGTGCTACTGACGGCGGACGCATTCATTTGCATGGAGACGGCGTTTTAACTTTAACGTTCAGCATTCCGACCCGTTATATTCACAGCCACCAGTCCATAATCCATATGGATGATTATGAAGGCGCAGTAGAACTTATTACTGCCATGATTGAAAAACTGGACAGCAAAAAGTACCAGGAACTTTTAAAAGGCTAAAATCGTTTATCGATTTAGTATAAAATTATTACAAAGAAGAATAGGAGCGATTTTAAATGCAGCAGACACTCGTACTTGTTAAACCTGACGGAGTAAGAAAAAATCTTATCGGTGAAATTATTTCCCGTTTTGAACGCCGCGGCCTGAAAGTTTCCGCTTTGAAACTTGTTAAAATGACCGACGAACAGGCTAAATTCCATTATGCTGAACATGAAGGCAAACCCTTCTTCGGTGAACTGGTTGATTTTATCACCTCCGGCCCGGTTGCCGCTATGGTAATCTCCGGTGAAAATGCTATCAAAGCAGTACGCGGCCTGATGGGCGCAACCAATCCGCTGGAATCCGTACCGGGCTCCATCCGCGGCGACTTTGCACTGTCCATCGGTGAAAACATTGTTCACGGCAGCGACAGTGAAGAATCCGCAAAACGCGAAATCAACAACTTCTTCAAACCCGAAGAAATTTACTAAGATTAAAATTAAGGATTGTTCCCAAAGGAGGGCGGCAGCATGACAAAAGCAGCGGTTTATACAAGAACAGGCGATAAAGGAACTACCGGCCTTTATACCGGAGAGCGTGTTTCCAAACACAGCCTGCGCGTGGAAGCATATGGCACGGTTGATGAAATTACATCGGCACTGGGCTTTGCGCGCGCAACAGTAACAAGGCAGGATGTAAAAGGGACTATTTTAAAAATCCAACAGCTTTTAATGTCGCTGATGGCCGATATTGCAAGCATGAATCTGCCTGAACCGTACATTAAAGAGGAACATGTAAAAATGCTGGAAAGCACAATTGATAAATATGATGCTATGCTGGAACCGCTGGGGCATTTTATTATTCCCGGCGATACCCTTGGCGCAGCAGCGCTCGATATGGCCCGTACCACTACCCGCAGGGCAGAACGCTGTGCATTGCGCCTGGCAGAACAAGAACCTGTTAACCAGCAGGCTCTGATTGCATTAAACCGTTTATCTGATTTGTGCTTCATCCTGGCAAGGGTAGAAGCCGAAGTAGGCAATAAATAAGTTTAATAATGCAAATACAGCAGCCGCCGCGTTTGCGGCGGTTTTGCTTTTTTGGGAGATATAATGAAGTGAAGAACTGGAAAATTATTTTGGCTATATTAACGGCCAATGTTGTTTTTATGTCGGCCAGTTATACAATGCTGATACCTTTTTTGCCGATGTACCTGATACGTGAATTGGGCGTGCCGCAGGCTGATGTAAAAATGTGGTCCGGAGTGGTGTTTTCGGTTACGTTTTTAATCGGCGGCATTATGGCGCCAATTTGGGGTAAAATGGCAGATAAGCATGGCAAAAAGCCAATGGCAATACGCAGCGGTTTGGGGTTAGCGCTTTCATATCTTCTGGGCGGAATGGTAACAAGCCCGGAACAAATGGTAGGCGTACGCGTATTGCAAGGTTTTGCCGCAGGTTTATGGTCTGTATGCCTTGCCATTGCCACATCATCGGTGCCGGTTGGCAAGCTTGGTATGAGCCTTGGCATATTGCAGTCCGGCTTAACGGCAGGCAATGTTATCGGTCCCTTGATAGGCGGCATGCTTGCTTCAATGTTCGGTATGCGTACCTCGTTTTATCTTGGCGCTGCCGTACTTTTTATCATTACACTGGTTTTCTGGTTCTATATCCCGGAACCGCCGGGCAGCGGCAAAACAGAAGAAGTTGATAATGAACCTGCAACCGCACTGTTAAAAAATCCGCCTATACGTGAAGCTCTTATTTGCTCCGGTATTGTACAGATGGTAATACTGTTAATTCAGCCTATCATCAGCCTGTATGTGGAACAGCTATATGACGGTACGGACAACATAATTTTTATTGCCGGTTTGGTTTTCTCATTGGTTGGTATAGCAAGTGCCATAACTGCGCCTTATTGGGGCCGATTTGGTCAGAACAGAGGTTTTTATCTGTCTCTGTCCTTATCATCCGTTGGTGCAGGCTTTGTAATGATTTTACAGGCTATGCCGGATTCTTTAATGCTTTTTGCAGTGCTTAATTTTACGGTAGGCCTGTTTTTTGCCGGCATTCATCCTTCTATCAGCGCAATTTTGGCCAACAAAACAGAACGTAACCAGCGCGGGCGCGTATTTGGCATGCTGTTTTCGGCGCAGCAGTTTGGCTCTATGATAGGTCCGCTGATAGGCGGTTTAATTGCTACATACCTGCCGCTTAACACATTATTTATTATAGGCGGCTGCATACTTTTAATAATTGCGTTCGGCATTTACCGCCGCCACCACAACGAAGCTCCGATTATGTAAAACTGATTTTAAACTGCACCGTAATAAATATGCGGTGCAGTTTTTTGTGAAACACTAAAAATTTTTAAAATTGTATACAGAAATTTTGACGAAAATGTATTATAATTTATAGAGATTTAACAAAAACGGTTTTTGAACCGGAAGTCAGAAAGGTTTTACCGCGGATGAGAACAACGTATTTAAAAATATATCAGGATGCTTTAAGGCACAACCTACGTGCTATACGTGCTTTGGTGCCTAAACATACAGAAACTGTTGCTGTTGTTAAGGCTAACGCTTATGGCTATGGCGCGGTGCTGGTAGCAGGCATGGCAATGGAAGAAGGCTACGAAGCGCTTGCCGTTGCCGTAACAAGCGAAGCCAGACAGCTGCGCGATGCAGGATTTAAGTGCCCGATTTACCTTTTGGGGCTTTTAATGCCGGATGAATATGAGGACGCTTTTGAAACGGATTCTATCATTCCAATATGCGAATCGACCAATTTAAAGCTGTTGGATGAAACAGCAGCGCGTTTTGGCAAAACAGCCAGCGTAATGGTTGCGGTAGACAGCGGCATGAACCGTATTGGCGTGCAGGCGGAAGATGTGTCTGCATTTTTAGAAGACATAAAAGAATATACTAACATCGCCGTGCATGGCTTTTTTACGCATTATGCCTGCGCTGACGGCGAAAGCCACGAACATGTAAAACACCAGATGTACCGCTTTGAAAGCATGGTAAGGCAAATTCCTGATCCGGAAAGATATATTTTTACGGCAGCTAACAGTTCAACTACGCTGTATTTCCCGGAATCTTACTATGACGCTGTGCGTCCGGGGCAGATTATTTACGGTTATATGCCGGAAGGACACCCGGAAACTCAGGAACGTGCAGCCAGGTTGCCAAAATTCGAAAGCGCGCTTGGGCTTTTCAGCCGTGTTGTACATATCCATAAGATAAAAGCGGGCGACACTGTCGGCTATGGCGCAACCTATAAATGCAGCGAAGATATGTGGATTGGCACTGTTCCTATCGGTTATGCTGACGGTTATCCGCGCTGCCTTTCTAACCGGGGCGAAGTTTTAATCGGCGGCAGGCGCTATAAAGTGGCCGGCCGTGTGTGCATGGACCAGATTATGATTGAACTGGGACATGAAACCGATGTAAAAGTTGGCGATGAGGTAGTGCTTATCGGCAAACAGGGCGAGGACGAAATTACCGTCAGCGATATAGCTAAACTTGCGGACACCCATCCGGACGAAATTTCCTGCCAGTTAACGCAGCGCATACCGCGTATTTACTGCAATAAATATTAAAACGCAAAAAACGAAAATAAAAAAAGCATCTGCTTGGGGCATAAAGCCTTAGGCAGATGCTTTTGTGTTTTTAAAAGTTAATTACATAACAGGTGTCGGGTCAAGCGGGGTATCGGTTGCGCCAGGCTGTTCAAAAATGAATGCAGGGGAAGGATAGTAGAACTGGCAGTGCTGGAAGGCAACGGTTTCGGTAGAGAAACGTTTTAACAGCGCATAGGAAACACGTTCTTCAAAATCAATAAGGTTATCTTTGTTGATGTCGGCGTCATCTACAATAACCAGCAGAAACGGGCTTACAACAGGAGCGTTTTCCGGGAGCATGCTTCTGTCAAGCGGAATGGAAGGAACAATACGCAGTTTGCCAATAACATCTTTGTTGTCATTTAAAACTCTTGCAGCATAAGTGTTTTCAAACAGAGTTTTGGCAAGTTTAAGTTCATAAGCATTGTTGTTTACCATTTATAACACATCCTTTGATTTAATAAGTTTATAATGCTTAAATGATTTTACTTAATAATGATAACATAGTTACAGTTTTTTTGCAAAAGTTAACATAAAAGAGCGGTTTTTAAAATGTATCCAAAAAGAATATTGTATACAAGAAATAAAATGCCGAAAATAAAGACAAATTTGCAGGAATTTGTGAAAAAAAAGCGAATTTAACGCTATAATTATGTGGCGTAATACCTGTTTACTTTTGAGGAGGATATTCGTTCACTATTTTTACAGGGGGGAAAACTATGAAAAAACTATTAGCCTTTTTTATGTCGATGATGCTTTTTGCCGTACTTGTTGCAGGCTGCGGCGGCAGTGAAGACAAAGCAGACGGAAAAGCTCCGGCGCAGAAATTCGTTAACATTGCTACCGGCGGTACTGCTGGAACTTACTATCCGCTTGGCGGCGCTATTGCGGATATCCTTAACAAAAACATCCCGGGTTGCAATGCTTCCGCACAGGCAACCGGCGCATCCATTGCCAACATTAACATGCTGCAGCAGGGACAGGTAGAAGTTGCATTTATTCAGAACGACAACGCTTATTACGCCATTAACGGTACTGAAATGTTTAAAGATAAAAAAGTTCCCGGACTGCAAGGCCTGGCAACTCTTTATCCTGAAACTATCCAAATTGTAACTCTTGCCGAAACCGGCATTACTGACCTTTCCCAAGTTAAAGGCAAACGTGTTGCTGTAGGCGCACCGGGCTCCGGCACTGAAGCCAATGCCCGCCAGATTCTGGCCGAATACGGCATTACCTATGATGATATCGACGTGCAGTATCTTTCCTTTGCTGAAGCTTCCAGCGCACTGAAAGACGGCAACGTTGACGTAGCATTTGTAACCGCAGGCCATCCGACCGCAGCAATTCAGGATATCGCAACTCAGAACAACGTAGTTCTGCTTTCTGTTGCTCCTGATAAAGCAGATTCCCTGATTGAAAAATATCCGTTCTATACTAAAGTTAACATTCCGGCTAACACCTATAATAAACAGTCTGCTGACTGCTCCGCAGTTGCTGTACGCTGCATGCTGGCTGTAACCGACAAAATGGATGCTGATACCTGCTATGCAATTACCAAGGCTATCTTCTCCAACCTCGACCGCCTGAAAGCAGCTCATTCCGCAGCTAACGTAATTTCTAAAGAAAGCGCAATGGATGGCATGGCAATTCCTGTTAACCCCGGCGCTGAAAAATTCTTTAAAGAAAAATAATAATGTGGTTTAAAGAGACGCCCCGGTCACCGTTTGTGCTCGGTAACCGGGGTGTATCTAAATTATATACGGTTTTTCTCGGCGGTATCATTATTATTGCGCTTGGTGCGTTTTACTGGTATGCAACGCAGCTTGTAGTAGCGCTGCTGCCGGAACGCGGCAGCAAGCAGTGCTTTGCCGTAAAGCAGGGCAGCCAGTGGCAGATGGAGTTTAAGCATTCTTACGAACTGACGCTGTGGCGTGATTATTTTACGGTTAACGGCGCTGACGATATGGTTTTAACACATACCATATATCAGTCGCAGGGGTGCGGTTTTCCGTTTTCTGCCTCAGAGGGCAAATTTGAAGCTTTACCTGACGGGCATTTTAAATTAACTTTAAACCGGCATTATAAAATTATAAATATGCGTCCAGCAAAGCAGGCAAGCCCTAAGATACTGTACGAAGAAACTGTATATGATTTGTGCAGACTGTTTGGACACGGAACTTTGCTTACTATAAAAGCAGAGCCGCGTTACCGTTACTGGCTGGAATGATTTTTTATTGTTTTATCTAATTTTTTTATATGAGAGGTGGAGATGTAATGGACTTAAAAAAAGAAATTATTGATGATATTGAAAAGGCCCAGCTATCGGCTGAAGAAATATTAAGAAAATACGATAAGGAATCCGATAAAAGGGAACTTACCGGTATTTGGAATACTATTATTAATGCTATCTGCATCGTTTTTTGTATATTTCAGGTTTATACGGCAGCTTTCGGCGTGCTTGATGCACAGTTGCAAAGGGCTGTACATTTAGCTTTTGGCTTTGCACTGGTATTTTTGCTTTATCCGATGCGCGCTTCCTGGTCGCGTAAGGAAATGAACTGGATTGATGTAGGTTTTGCCGTTTTGGGCGTTGCCGTGACAATGTATATTGTAGTGTTCTACCATGATTTGGTACTGCGTGCAGGCATGAACAACGAAACGGACTACATTATAGCGTTGATAGGCACGCTTTTGGTAATTGAAGGCGCGCGCCGCGTTGTTGGCTGGCCGATGATTACCATTGCCATTTTGTTTGTGCTGTATGCCTTGTTCGGCCGTATGTTCCCGGGTATTATGGCTCACCGCGGACTTGGGCTACATGAACTGGTAAACTATCTGTATTACACTACTGAAGGCATTTTCGGTACTCCGATGGGCGTATCTTCAACATTTATTTATCTGTTTATTTTGTTTGGCGCTTATCTTGAAACTACCGGCCTCGGTAAATTCTTTATTGATATTTCCAATGCTATTGCCGGTTGGGCAAGCGGCGGTCCGGCTAAAGTAGCCGTTATCTCCAGTGCTTTGGAAGGCACCGTGTCCGGCAGCTCTGTTGCTAACGTAGTAGGCAGTGGTTCCTTCACTATCCCGATGATGAAAAAACTCGGTTACGGCAAGGATTTCGCCGGCGCAGTTGAAGCGGCAGCTTCTACCGGCGGGCAGTTAATGCCTCCTGTTATGGGCGCGGCAGCATTTTTGATGGCCGAATTTGTAGGCGTTCCTTATATGGAAGTTGTTAAAGCAGGCGTTATTCCGGCTATTTTGTACTTCACAGGCATTTGGCTGGGCGTTCACTTTGAAGCTAAAAAACTCGGCCTTAAAGGCATGAGCCGTGACGAAATGCCGAGCTATAAATCCATTTTTATGGAAAGAGGCCACTTAATTATTCCGCTGATTGCGATTATTCACTTCCTCAGCAGCGGTTATACCCCGATGCGTGCAGCGCTTGTCGGCATTGCGCTTGCTATTGCCAGCTCCTGCCTGCGTAAATCTACCCGCATCAGCTTTAAGGATTTTGTCAACGGCATGATTAACGGTTCCAAAGGTATTTTGGGCGTACTCATTGCCTGCGCTACCGCAGGTATCATTATCGGCGTTGTAACAAAAACCGGTGTTGGCCTTAAAATGGCAACTGCACTTCTTGATATGGCAGGCGGCCACTTGATTCCGGCAATGGTATTCACCATGATTACCTCGCTTATTCTTGGCATGGGCGTACCTACAACCGCTAACTATGTAATTACTTCCACCATTGCTGCTCCGGCGCTTATTCAGATGGGCGTACCTATTTTGGCAGCGCATATGTTTGTATTCTATTTCGGCATCGTAGCAGATATTACTCCTCCGGTTGCGCTGGCAGCATATGCTGGCTCCGGCATTTCCGGCGGCGACCCGCTGCGTACAGGCATCAACGCTTCCAAACTGGCAATTGCGGCATTCATCATTCCGTACATTTTTGTACTGTCTCCTGAAATTTTGATGATTGATGCAACTCCGATGGGCGTAATCTTCTCCTGCAGCACGGCAGTTATCGGCATGGTTGGCGTTGCCGCAGCCATGGGCTCTTACTTTCCCCGCCGCTTGAACTTTATTCAGCGCGCACTGTTCTTCTTCGGCGGCCTCGGCCTTATCGACCCGGGTCTGTACACCGATATTGCAGGCGTTGTGCTGATGTTAATCGGCTATATGTGGAGCCGCAAAAACCCAAAATAATTTTAAAAACTTGCTAAACTTTAAAGCCCGTCAGTTATTTGGCGGGCTTTTGTAAAATATTTGTCATAAGTATTAAAACTGCTTGAATATTATACATAAGTATGATATAGTATACACTATATTAAGGGTGCGACCCTAAAAGTATATTACAAAGGAGTAACGGACATGAATAAGGAAAAAGAATTTCTTCTCTGGTTCGAGCAAATGGAAAGAGGGGACGTTGCCATTGTTGGCGGTAAATCCTCTTCACTTGGTGAAATGACATCTAAAACTGATGTGCCTGTACCTTATGGTTTTGCAACTACTGCTTATGCTTATAGATATTTTATTGAAAAAAGCGGCCTGAAAGAAAAAATGCAGGCTATCCTTGCCGGGCTGACTGACGTTGAAAACAGCGCTCAGCTCCGTGATGTAAGCGCTAAACTGCGTGAAGCCATCATGGCAGAAGAAATGCCAGAAGACTTAAAAGCATCCATTGCTGCCGCATATGAAGAACTTGGCAAAAAAGTAGGCGAGGCAGAACCCTACGTTGCAGTACGCAGCAGCGCTACCGCAGAAGATTTGCCGGATGCAAGCTTTGCAGGCCAGCAGGATACCTACCTGAACGTAAAAGGCGCCGAAAACATTATTGCCAAAGTTAAGGAATGCTATGCTTCCTGCTTTACCGACCGCGCTGTTTACTACCGTGAAAAACAGGGCTTTGACCATATCGAAGTAGCGCTCAGCGCCGTTATTCAAATGATGGTATTCTCCAAAGCCGCAGGCGTTATGTTCACTGTTAACGTTGCTACCGGCGATGACAGCAATATCCTTATTGAAGGTGCCTTTGGCCTTGGCGAATATGTTGTACAAGGCACTGTTACTCCGGATAACTATACGGTATCCAAAGCAGAAAACAAAATTATTGACCGCTGCGTAAACGAACAGGACGTAATGCTTGTTCGCAAAGAAGGCGGTGACTGCGAAGAAGTTGCAGTACCGGAAGAACTGCGCAACGTACAGACCCTTACCGACGAACAGATTTTGGAACTTGCCGGTTACGCTAAAAAAATCGAAGCGCATTATGGCTGCTACATGGATATGGAATGGGGCATTGATGCGCGCAACAACAAAATCTGGATTTTGCAGGCACGCCCCGAAACCGTATGGAGCCGCCGCAATAAGGAGAATAAACCTAAAGTGGAAAATAAACAGACTACTACCGACCGCAAGGTTATTGTTAAAGGCTTGCCCGCAAGCCCGGGCCTTGTATCCGGACGTACGCACGTTATTCTTGACCCGTCCCACATCGACGAGTTTAAAGAAGGCGAAATCCTTGTAACCGAAATGACCGCACCTGACTGGGTACCGGCTATGAAAAAAGCAAAAGCTATTGTTACCGACAGCGGCGGAATGACCTGCCACGCTTCTATCGTAAGCCGTGAACTGGGCATCCCCTGCATTGTTGGCACCAAGAGCCGCGGCGAAGCTGCTACTACTACCGTTCCTGACGGAATTGACGTAACTGTTGATGCAACCCACGGCGTTGTATATGAAGGCATTCTGGAAGAAAAGAAACCGGAAGTTCAGGCTCAGGCTGCTGCACCGGTTGCAGAATATTTCCCGCCGACCGGCACTAAGATTTATATGAACCTTGGTGACCCCGATTTGGCAGAAAAATATTCCACCCTGCCTTGCGATGGTATTGGTTTGATGCGTGAAGAATTTATCTGGACTACCTATATTCACGAACATCCGCTGTACCTCATTAAAACCGGCCATCCGGAAAAAGTTGTTGACCAGCTTGCAGAAGGCATCCGCCAGGTATGCCAGGCAATGGCTCCGCGTCCGGTAACCCTGCGTTTCAGCGATTTCAAATCCAGCGAATACCGTGACCTTAAAGGCGGCGACGAATTTGAACCTTATGAACCTTCCGCACTGCTCGGCTGGCGCGGCGCATCCCGCTACTACGACCCGAAATATGTTGAAGCGTTTAAACTGGAATGCCGTGCTGTACGCAAAGTACGTGAAGAGTTTGGCTTGAAAAACCTCAACGTAATGATTCCGTTCTGCCGCAACGTAGAAGAAGCTGAAAAAGTAACTGCTATTATGGCAGGTGAAGGCCTTGCACGCAGCAAAGACTTTAAAGTTTGGCTGATGGCTGAAATTCCTTCCAACATCATTCTTGCAGACCAGTTCAACAAATTTGTTGACGGTTATTCCATTGGTTCCAACGATTTGACCATGCTCATTTTGGGCTGCGACCGTGATAATGATACCGTATCCCATATTTATGACGAACGCAATCTGGCAGTACGCCGTGCAATCCGCCACCTTATCGAAGTTGCTCACAAAGACGGCAAAACCGTTTCTATCTGCGGACAGGCTCCGAGCGTATATCCGGAATTCTGCGAGTTCCTCATTAAGAGCGGCATTGACAGCATGTCTGTAAATCCGGATACCGTTAAATTTACCAAAAAACTGGCAGCACAGATTGAGCAGCGCATTATGCTTGATGCTATGACCGGCAGAGGCCGCGTTGAAAGCGAAGACCTTAACTGGTAATTTAATAAAACTTTAAACATTAATTTATATACCCCTAAAGCTGAATGGTTTTAGGGGTATTTTTTGTATTGAAAATATACCCATACGGGTATATGGTATAAAAACTTAATTGAAAAAATATTACAAATAATTATTTACATTATTAGTAGAAAGTGCTAAAATAAACACATAACATAATACAGCATGTGCAATAACGTTAACCGGTGCAAGTCCGGTGCGGTCCCGCCGCTGTAAGGGTATTAAATTAAAAGCCCAAGCCAGCAAATTATTGTGCATAAGCATTACAGCTTAACCTGCGGGAGACGGGTAATTAACGTAAATCAGCCAGTGCTGGTTTAATATGTTTTTTACCGTTTCGGGTTTGCCGAAGCGGTTTTTATTTTGTTTATTTAGCCGTAATATGCCTTAAAATAGCAGTTCCTTCAGTGTTGTAATGTGTGCTGTTTATAGCGGCAGGTAAAACAATCTGCTTGCTGCACAATATATTAGTTTGGCAGTGCTGGTGCGGAGGAACCGGTGTACTTTGCTTTTGTATTGCCTTGCTGATATAAATGTATAAGATTTGGAGGAAAACTGTATGAAAAAGATTTTGATAACTGCTATGGCAATGGCTTTAGGCATAACGGCATCCGCTTATGCAGCCAACCCATTCAGCGATGTGCCTGCCGGTCACTGGGCTTATGGTGCTGTAAACAAACTGGCAGCAGAAGGCGTGGTAGACGGTTATCCTGATGGTACTTACGGCGGCGACAAACTTATGACCCGCTATGAAATGGCACAGATTGTAGCCAAAGCAATGGCTAAGGGCGCTAACGTAGACAAACTGGCGGCAGAGTTTGCTGATGAGCTTGACAGCCTTGGCGTGCGCGTTGCCAACCTTGAAAAGAAAACTGATAATGTAAAAATTACCGGCCAAATACGTTATGAATATGGCGACCGCGGCGGCGATTTGGCCGCTAAACACGGAAAAGTCGCACAAAACAGGCTGCGCAGCCGTATTTATGTAAACGGAACTGTAAATGATGACTGGAGCTATACCGGACGTTTTGAAAACAACCAAAAATTAAATAACAGCACCGGAGATGAAACTGTGTATCTTAACCAAGCCTATGTCAGCGGCAGGCTCGGCGGCACCAGGATTACTGCCGGTAAGGCAGATATGTACCTTGCCAACGGGTTCTTATATGATGATACGGCAGAATTTATCCGCGCAAGCTATGGTAAAAACGTAAAATTCAGCGCTTATGCCGGTAAACCGGTTACAACTGCCAGTGATTACGGCTATGAAAAGATGTATGGAGCGGAACTGAGCAGCAAATTTGGCAAACTGAATTTATCGGCCGGGTATGATATTTTTAAAGACAGCAAGGGAAGTGCAGATGCTTACAGCGGCGGTTACGTTCCTGCCGGAAAAGGTGAAGATAACGGTGTGTGGAATGTAAGCGCAAAATACAATTTCGGCGATGTGCAGCTTGCGGCAACATATTTGAATTCTGATGTAGATGTTTATGATTCACCTTACAGCGGCGTTGATACCGATGGCTATGTTATTGGCGTTAATTACAAAGGTGCCGATAAAAATAGACCGGGCAGTTACGGCTTGTTTGCTAATTATTATAATCAGGGCGCAGGTACTTTTGTGGCGCATACCATGTATACCGGCGATTGGGGTTATTATATGAACGAAGGCTTTAAAGGCTATATGGTTGGCGGCGGCATTACGCTTGCCAAAAATATGGTGTATCAGCTTCATTATTATGACCTTGAAGGAAAAGAAAGCGGTTTGGATGACAAAGTTATCTGGAGCCGTTTGCAGGTTATGTTCTGATAAAAATATGACAAATGAAACAGAAATATACCCATACGGGTATACCGTATAAACTACTAATTAAAATAT